>MDSZ01246374.1_pt1 | contig 23342 bp, 18 predicted proteins | sample 811201 | NCBI WGS metagenome assembly MDSZ01 (sample SAMN05326647, study PRJNA326480) | marine metagenome | isolation source: seawater | place: Indian Ocean: North | collected 2010
CCCAACGCATAGCGTCTGTTTTGCGGTGGAAGGATTTGGCGATGGCGCCGGACTGGCGGCTTCTTACCTGCGCCTGCCAACGACCGTTACGTTTTCTTATTGATGCCATGAGAACACCCCTTGTGTGACAGGGGTGTGACCAGCTTTGTTAGCTAAAGGCTAATTAATTGATTTTACGCTTGCATTCAGGTTAGAGCAGCGGAATCATAATCCGCGTGTCGGGGGTTCGAGTCCCTCCTCCGCGACCATTCTCCAAAATCCCCCAAACCTTTGTCTAGCCTTGAACACCGCCTGTGTAGTGCGTTGTCGTTGATCCCTAAGATGACCTTGGCAAACCAGTTTGCTCCTTGGAACAGCTAAGAGCCTGAAGCAAAAGGACCAGCGACATTCATATTACCCTTCCTTTGCCAACCTTCCTTAGCGCAGGTGATAAGGATGTTCTCTGCTGGTACGTTTTCCAGCCGTCAGCCTTTCACGTTCTTCAATGTGTCGATGACAGTCCAGCAAGATACAAAGCTTGGTTTCATGGAATCCCTACAAATAGTTGAATTGATAACCCAAGCTATGGTGGAGTTTAGCTAGCCATGCTGTTGGACAAGCAACTTAGTATTTTGATTTGTTGTATTACTTAGATCTATATTTCTGACATTTAAGCCGATAATGGGATAAAGTGTTGTTAACAAATCATTCTTTCACCCGTCACTATGTCTTGATAATAATTCAAAGCACTCGTTTTTCCAAATTTGTATGTAGCCGTATTCGGAAATAAAGTTGTTAATTTCCTTTACTGGCGGATAACGGTCTAGCACAGTCGGTGCTGGCGCATGCCCCCAAAATAAGTTGCCCGTATTTATAGTATTTCTAACGATTATGTTTGGTAATGCCTGCTCACTTTTTATTTGTGTTAGCTTCAACTTAATTTGATCTAGGCGAAGATCCTTAGGCTTTGGATTCCCAAGATAAGGTAGCGTTTGGGTTGCAAAGTGTATCATTGGGAAATTGCTCGTAGCGAGCAGTCTATCCCCAGGTTTTATGAGAGGCTGCAGGGCGTTATAAACAGAAGAGAAACATTTTGCTCTCCCTTCAGAGCTATAGATCCCTTTAGTTAAAGGGGTGTCAATCTCTGACGTTAACAAAAAGCGATGGTTAAGATCACGAAAAGGATTTGAGTATTTTATTGTTATTCCCGCTACCGCTAGAGAAATCATGCCCCATACAAGCAAATGTTTGATGTTTTGGGTTTGAAAATACTTAGTTTTGCCTTGAATTAACTCAATGAATTTAAAACATACAAATGGGAATAAGAGCCATAAAGCATAATTTGACTTAGCAGCAGCCACATTAGAGCCCGCAAATACCAGAAACATCGAGAGCATTGCTAATGCAAGCAGTCTTAAGTCATCAATTTTTTTACCTTTTTGGGGTTCACGAAGTAGCATAAATCCGACTGCGAAAGATAAAAAACATGACACACCGAAGAGCATTTTTGAAAACTCATATCCAAATGATGGTCCGGTTAGACCCCCTGTGATTTGAATAATCATTACAAATATAATAATCGAAAAAACTGGCCTTATATATCTCTGCTCTACGGTGTTTAACTTTGCGAAGAACAACATCAATATCGTCCCGAAGAATATCAATATTGCCCCATTTTTGAGCCCAGATTTCATAGTCGAGAATGTGCGAGCCAATATGGTGTCGAGAGCATGTAAATCGTCTGTTGGAGCATTGATGCTAGTTTTGAGAAACATCAAGTACTCGTCTAGTCTCGAAATGGAATTTAGGTAAGCTAAACAAAGCGCAAACGAAAAGATTACTGCGGTTAGTGACAATACAATGCCGACTGAGTCTCTTCTTATAAACTTGCTTTTTTCAACAAATATATTCACTACAGGAACTGCTAGGAACAAGGAAACGGCGAGGACCAATGGAAATCGGCAATGGATCGCAAGCCCAATTAATAAACCTGCACAAATTTGCCAAAAACAAAAAAAGTAAACGTTGTGGCATCTGTAGGCTTTCAGGATGCTAGCGATGGAAAGCAATAGAATAAATGTTGGTAAAGTATTGTAATCAATTAGAAAAACCATCCAATGTAATAATATTAATGAGGTTATTATTGCTGCGTTAACAGCTTGTTTAGGCCCAATGTTTGGGGCGATAATTAAAAAACTCGTTACGCTTATTAATGAAATTAATAGAGTCCATCCCAAGCGTGCCCAGATTATTCCAAGGCTTGGAAATATATTTAACCAGAACCCTCCAACTGCATTGCTTAACCACATATAATCATAAGGGGCTTCTTTCGCATTGATGGACATTAACCACTGCCAGGTTAAATTCACGCCTTCATCAGAAACATCGAATCCCTGCCAAATCCAAATCAATGAATAAAAAAATGTGAAACAGAAAACTTTGATGATGTGCGGAAGATAGCTCATACAATTTCGCTTTTAAGTTTAAAGAAGGGCGAACCGGAGATTTGGATTTGCGTTCATTATTCGATGTCCACCCTATAAACACATCACCGTTATCAGAATTTTAACAATCGCTCTGATTGTCGGCTCTAGCTAGTTTTGCGCATGCTTAACTGCATCAAAGTTATGGTCAATAACCATAGGTAAGGCGTGAAAATTGGATATGAGCAGGTGAGAAAATTGAAAACAAGAGTACGGAGCCATTAGGAAAACTTGGTGATTAGATATAACCCCATACTACAGACTCTCCAGAGGACGGCAGGAGTTTAATCAACGTCGATGAGTAAATGAACGCTTACATAGTCCAGATTTCGGGGGAAGATTCACAGCCAATTTTTTAAAAATTAACCTTATCCTGTATGAAATATAACGGTCTATTTTTTACCTCTTCATAAATCCTACCGATATACTCCCCAACAACTCCTAACATCATCACTTGGAGACCACCTACCAACAAAATTGCTAGGAGTGTTACTGTGAGACCTTCGGTTGGCTGAACACCAAATAGTTTTTGGTAAATTAAGTAAAAGCTGAAAATCAGTCCGGTCAAAATAATGCCAAAGCCAAGCATTATAGCAACGCGGATAGGTAGACTTGAAAAAGAAAAAATCGCGTCAATAGAAAAAGACAACATTTTTTTCATCGGAAATTTAGTGCTTCCTGCAAGGCGTTGGCTCCTTTCGTATTCGATAAAAGTGCTACTAAAACCTGCCCAAGGAAGTAATCCACGTATGAAACGATGTTTTTCATGCATCTTTTTCAAAGCTGTTAGAACTTTGCGATTGAAGAAATAGAAATCACCAGCATCATGATGGATGTCAATTGAGGATAATTTACCGAAAATAATATAAAAAATCGCAGCGGTTAATTTTTTTACATGCGTCTCGCCCAGACGTTTAGTGCGTCTAGCGTACACTACGTCGAAACCAGATTTTCCCCTCATGAAAAATTCATTTGCGAGCTCTGGAGGATCCTGCATGTCAGCATCCATCACTATACAAAAATCTGCGTCCGCATGATCAATGCCTGCAGTGATGGCGACTTGATGCCCAAAGTTACGGCTCAAATTAATTAACTGTATAAATTTGTTTTTACTGCAATAATCTGAAATGACGTCCCGAGTTTGGTCAGTAGAGCCATCATTTATAAAAATTGCTTTCAGGAGGAATTCTTTTGAATTTGTTTCCTTGACTGCCTCAAGTCTTTGAAACAAAGCTGGCAAACAGTCTTCTTCGTTGAAGACAGGGATTAAAAATTGTACTGATGGGCGCTCCAAGATCGCAACTCCAAAAACTAACAAAACTTCTTGATGATTCTTTGAGTTTGCACGATTCTATAACCCAATTACTCAGTGATCAACATAATGACCATATTTACCGCCGGCTCACCCATTCTCTATTTTGGTTTTGGTTCGGTGGGCGCTGGTGTTGATATTTTACTTTTTTTTTTCTGACCCAAAGCTTCGGGATTGGCTATTTTTTGGCAAGTTTGATCTCAATCCCTGTTTCGATTTCCGTAAGCTTCTGGCTCAATTATCGTTTGAATTTTAATAATAGAAACCGCCCGGTTTTTAGAGGAATTTTATTTGCAGTAGTAGCGTCTATTGGTTTTTGTTTGAATATTGCGGTCCTTCACTTGTGCATTGGAAAATTTTTGCTGTCGCCTGAGATTTCAAAATGCGTCTCGGTTTTGGTGGCAGCTATATTCCAGTATAGGTTGAACAAGCGATTGACGTTCGCATCCCGTTTCTAATTTCACAAATTCAAAAGGCTTGAACCAAAGAGGGGCGAAAAGTTGTTTTCTTCGCTATCAAAAAAAAGTTTAGCAAAAGCTGCAATGTTCAAGAATGTACCAGTTTATGTGCAATTCTACATTACGGCACGCTGTAATCTCGCTTGCCAACAATGCAATATTATTTACGCCAACTCTGATTTGAAGGAAGTAAACCTAGTTGAAATAGAAAAAATCGCTGAAAATTTAGCGTGTCTTGAGACTGCTATTGTCTTGCTAACAGGCGGTGAACCTTTTGTCAGGCGTGATTTGCCGGACATCATTAGGGCATTTGAGAGTCGTGGTATTCATGTGAGAATGCAAACGAATGGACTTGCGACGGAACAGCAAATTGAGGAGTGTGTAGCTGCCGGAGGCAAAGACATTTCGATTTCGCTAGATAGTTTGGAACCGGCTACCCAAGACAAGATTAATGGGCATTATGACTCCTCATGGCATTCAGCATTAAAAGCGATGTCCAATTTTACGAAATATTTACCAAAAGAAGATAGCTTCGCTTCTCTCGGTTGCGTAATCCAACGCGACAATCTGAAACATGTTGAAAATGTAATTAAATTCGGGTCAGAGATCGGTTGGTATACTTCAGTCGTCCCTATCCACACTACCAGTTTTTCAATGCCAAGGGCGTTTAGGACATTTGATACTACTCAAGACTTTAATTCTGACGAATATGAGGAAATCAGACGTCTAATTTGTTCAATCAAAAAAATGCGGAATGCGGGGCATCTTCTCTACGATAGCGACCAGTATCTTGATGATATCATCCGGTTTCTTACCAAAGAGCCGATAACGTGGCGGCAAAAAAACAAAAATATTTGTGATAGTCCCAACCTGTATTTTGCAATATTGCCAAACGGAAATTTAGCCCCGTGCTGTGATTTTAGAATTTCGCGCGAAGTGCCTGTTCAGCATAAAAGCTTTGTTAGTCATTTCAAAAGTGGTGCGTTACAAGGGCAAGTGAAAAAAATTACCAGTTCATGTGATGGATGCATGTATGGGAGCTACCCTGAGATTTCTATCTCCATGAGGTACCTTTTGGCTAAAATTCAACGGATGCAGGTGTTTTTTGCTAAGCCAGTAAACAAGCCCTGGCCACTCGAATATGATGAGATGCTTAGCATTGCTAGGAACATCCACTCAAACAAAAGACCCTGAGCTGATGCATCGCACGACCTTATGTTTTCGTTATAGATTTCTAATTGCAGCCGAAGAAATCAGATCAACTATTACAAATAACTATGAGAGAAACGCATTTGAAAAGAAAATTGAATCGTTAGAGTTTGAAAAAATTGGCCGGAATATAGAAGTTAGGTGGAAAGATGAACTCGGAACTACACAAGTTGAGAATGTTTCCATAGACGGATTACGATTGTATGTCACTAGCCGTAATGTATGGAAAAACCATCCCCACACTTTAAACAAAGAAGACGTGTGCTTTGATCAGATTATGGCTGAGAATAGCAAATACTTTTTTAATGCGGTCATGACCACCTTAGGAAAAGAATATGCCAGAGTTCTCTCGTCTTGAGTTTGAAGAGCAATTTCACGATAAGTGGGCCGCTAGCGTCAAAACGGGAGATATCGATGTTTTTAAAAGAAATGAAGCGTTAACAGCTCCCGAGCTCCGCTTCATTCATAAAAGGCTGGGAGATATCAAAGGGAAGAATGTTCTTGATGTCGGGTGTGGTTTAGGCGAGGCGTCGGTTTATTTTGCACTAAAAGGTGCAAAGGTTACCGCTTGTGATTTGTCTGATGGGATGTTGGCAGCTACAAAAGAATTATCACAAAAATACAAAGTTGATATAAAGGTCGCCAAATGCCTAAACGACGGCACACCGTTTCAAGTAACTGATACATTTGATATTATTTATGCTGGAAATGTGTTGCACCATACTGATTTGGTGAAATGTAGTGAAAATCTTATTACATACCTTAAACCCGAGGGACGTTTAGTCATTTGGGATCCTATAGCTTATAACCCTTTGATTAATGTTTACCGTCGTATAGCAACAGATGTTAGAACACCTGATGAACGGCCTCTGACTTTCTCAGATATAAAATTTTTTAGGGATCGTTTCGAAAAAGTAGAAACCAAATATTTTTGGTTCTGTACTTTATTTATATTTCTGATGATGTTCGCATTTGAACGTCGTAATCCAAATAAGGAGCGATTCTGGAAAGTTGTTGTTGATGAAAGTGACAGGTGGAGTTCCATTTATCGGCCATTAGAAAAACTGGACAGTTTTTTCCTCAAGGTTCTACCCCCATTGCGATATCTATGCTGGAATGTTGTAATAATCTCCCAAAAACCCCGTTAATTTGTAAACCTATACATTGAATACGTTACGGTAGTGGTGAATTGAAAACTTATCGAAAAACATCAGACTAACATCATTCTGATTTTCAGAAACAATTTATAGTCAATGTGAATTGACCATTTCGGTTCTACGAGGTGGACTAGTCAAACCTGCTATATCTTAACACTAGCAATCAATGGCAGGTGATCAGACGAAAGATTTGGCCCGAGCTCGAATTGCGGAAAATACCAGTTGCCACAGAAAACAATCTGATCGATAGGAATCCTAATTGGAATAAACCAGCTTGGCCATGTGCCCACACTAGAATTTGAAATACATTTTGCCTTGATGTTGCTAAACATCCGCATATAAATCGAAGACCATGGTGTGGCGTTTAAATCGCCCATAACTATATAATCTCCCTCTGTCTCAGAGATGAATTTATTCACCAATTCAGCCTGTAGCACTCTTTGTTGATGTGCATTTGAATTCTGTGGATTTTTCAAATGTGTTATCAGTAAGCTAACCTCTTTAGATGGCAACGTGATGGATGCTACCGTTATCGCGAAATTTAAGCTTTCATCATAAATGAAATTCTCAACTCGAAGTTTGTGGTCAGAAAAGATAGCAACTCCATGTTGATGTGGAAAATGTCGTATTTCTTGACTGTTGTAACGTTCCTTCAGAGATTTCAGTTGGGTCGCCCACTCTTTTGAAAATTCCTGAAGCACTAAAAGGTCAAATTTATTTTCCATGAAAAACTGTTGGGCGGTCTTATAGTCTGTATTACGTGCGTTGAGATTAAATGTAACGAAAGTTACACTCTTATCGCTGTTTTTCACTTTAGTAGAAATTCTGTCTACTTGCATGATTGGCAACAAAAAGACCGTAGCCAAAGCAACAGCGCCAAAGAATAACCAAAACTGCCGATAAATGATGCCAACAATAGTTGGCACAATTAACGCAAACGAAAGTAAAATTCTAATGTGCTGGAGAAATTCAAAGACCCAGTGCTTGCTGAGGAGGTGGGTGCAAACATAGTATATCGACAGCCCAACGAATAGCACGGTACTAACAATTATCGCGCGCCGTCGGATTAAATCTACAATCTTGGTTTGAGGTAAAGCCAGTGCTTCCTCTTAGGTTGACTTAAAGATATAAGGTTTCCTGATCTCTCTACGACGATAACATTTAAGTAGCCGCGTTAAATCGTTTTTGTTGGCAAGTGCAAAGCGCTAGTTCTCCACACCCTATGCCAACGCAACGGGTCAACGTTTTGGACCTGACCGGCGTGAACTGTAATCTAAAACTCAGCAGTGTGAAAACACTATGATCCCAGCCCTTGTTTGAAAAAATGGACTGGGACTTCAAACAATATCATTAGTTTGCTTAAGAATGCGCACCATATCCGAGAATGACAGCTGGAAAAAACTCGTGGCAAATAATTTAAGATTTATCAAAGAATCGAAGAGATCAAAATTCACCAACGAAGATGGTATTTTCTGTTCTAAAATTTCAGCCGCAACGACAGTTGAAGTAAGTGGTTTTTACAGCCAAGCACCGTTTCCAAACTATAATGGTTACGAAAATAAATTAGTATTGGCCGAGAACATCTCAAATAATGCGTTCCTACATGACATTAAGCAGTATTTGGGACATGGAAAAACCTTCATTGAAGTAGGGAGTGGGACCTGTCAACTATCAATCGGCATGGCTGTTGGTACCAATAATCTTATTGTTGCAATGGATCCAACAATAGAATCTCTAACCCTCGGCAAAGATTTCGCAGCTGGAAATAACGTTAATAATGTCCAGTTTTTAAATGCAGATATTTTTGATGATGATGTTCAGGATAATTTTTTCGATATCGTTTGGTGCAGCGGTGTCCTGCATCACACTGAAGATTCAAAAAGAGCATTTAAAATTTTGTCCAACTGGGCAAAGCCAGACGGGTTAATCATCGTCGGCGTTTATAATAAAATTGGCAGGCTAAGGACCAATTTTAGACAGGCACTTTTCAGGCTTGCGGGCAAAAGCGAAGCTTCAAAGAAAATCATCCATAAATTAGATCCTCACCTCAGAAAAGAGTTAAGTAAGGAAAAAAGACAGGCTTGGTTTCGTGACCAATATGAACATCCTTTAGAGAGGAAACATTCATTAGATGAGGTTATCCAATGGTTTGAAGAAACAAATGTTACCTTCATGGGTTCTATACCTTGTCCTAGGTTTAAATTTAGAACCATTTCACAAATGGATGGGTTTAAAGGCTCGTATTTAGCAAGATTTATTTCACAAGTGATGATGCTGTTTTCTAATCTTGGTGGCGAGGGTGGCCTATGTATTGTGGTTGGTAAAAAGAAATGATGTTATTCGGCTAATTTAGTCATCTTGGTTGATCAAGATTTGGAGATTACTGTTTTTCTAATGAACTATGCTAGATGCTATCAATAAAAGAGTTGCTCTATATCTGAACAGACCTAAGTAGTTTAGTCAGGTATTTTCCAAAGTACGTATCTGACTAGTATGCCAGAACGGTATTACCCATAACCTTTGCCGCTTTTACAAATTTTTTGGGAGACTTGATAGTCGGGATGAAAAATTCGAAGCGACAATTTTGGGGTCAATACTCTGGTTTTTCTACAAAAATAAAATCCTTTTTAGAAAGAAACTTGTTTAAAGCAGCAATGTGGTTCATTGGCCGATTTGTAACTGCTTTTCTCGTCGAGGCGTCACAGGCGAGATTATTGGTGCCGGCGTATGATATGCATGTTGCCAGGTCACTGCGGCTTAAAGGCGCATATCAAGACGATGAACTTAGTCAAATATTTGCTTTAGTTGTACCAGACAGTGTCGTTGTTTTTATTGGAGCGCACATAGGCGCTTTAGCAATACCAACGGCAAGAGAAGCAGGTAAAGTTGTAGTGGTTGAGGCGAACCCTAGTACTTTTGCGTTGCTTTCGACTAACATCCACTTAAATTCCGTCAGCAACATACAGGCGTTTAACGTCGCAGTGGGGGAGACAAATGGGTTCATAAATTTTGTGATGAATACGGATAACTCAGGTGGGAGTAAACGAGAGCCCAAAGTAAAAGCTAAAGAATATTATTATGATAATCCCGAAACGATAACTGTCCCCCAAACAAGGTTGGACGATTTATTAGTAGATGATGTTGAAATAGATTTAATCGTTATGGATATAGAGGGGTCTGAGTTTTTTGCCCTGCTGGGAATGGAGAAAACTTTAACACGGACAAAAAGTTTGATCGTTGAGTTCATACCTCATCATTTTTCGAATGTCGCTGGTATTAGCGTCAAACAATTTGTTGAACTTATCTCGCGATATTTTGACTATTGTTATGTCCCGTCGAAATCTAGGCATCTTTGTAAATCTGAGTTTTACACCTTCCTTGATTTGATGTTTTTGAAAAATGAAGAGGACCCTGGCTTACTTTTTAGTAAACAACCCTTGGATAATCATGTTGGGTTTAAGGCGTAAAAACTGTAACTATTTAGGGTTTTTGATAACTAGCTTTAAAAAGTGTGCATAAAAGCATGCTCAAATGTGAGGAATAGGTCTGATCTGAGTGGCTTCTATTGGAATCAATTTGGGCAAGCAAAATCTGCTGGTGAGAATTGCGTCTTATCATTGAAAATACGTTGATCAACGAACTTGATGCCGAAGATTTGCACTTTGAGCATTTCAACCAATTCATTCGCAACCAAATAATACCCATCCTCTGTATAATGTATGTCAGGCCAACCAAAAATTTTGTTTGGGTTAAGGTCTTTTGAGTCCAGATGGCCTTGTATAGCCGAAGAGAGATGAAACAACGGTAGGCCTTCTGACTTTGCAATGATTTCCAGTTGTTCCCTAACCATTTTGGCAAAGTTTCCTGGGTTTGGCCGAGGCCATGCAATATTTGTGTAAAACTCTTCAGCACCAGGTAATGAAACTAATATTAAATTTCTTTTTCCTGCCAAGCTTTTTACTCTTTGTACACTTTCTAACAATGCATTGAAGTCATCATCTGTCGGTTGGTCTTTTTTTGTCTTCCTAGAAGGATCGAAATGCCTAATTCGTGCTGGATGTTTTTTATCATCAAAGTGGACTGCCAGATCTAAATACAATCTAGTTAGCTGCAGTTTTGAAAAAATTTGTCTAATTTTTATATCCAACCAACTCTCGCGAATTTGAATAGGTTCAGTTCTGGTTGTCGGTTTCAAATTTAGCTTGGCCCATTTCTGAAACTGAGCATTATCTTCTAAGTCATTACTTGTGTTTATAAAGAAAATTACCGACTGATGGGCTACTTCGTCGAGGAACTGTTCATATAGAGAAGCGATTTCAAGTGTACCTAGACCGCCTGATCCAAAGTTAAAGAATTGGTGACTAACGGACCAATCCGAAAGAAATGATGGGATGGTTTCAGTAATATCAGCTAACTCTCCACGCACCATTGAATCACCCAGCACGACAACGCCAGTCTTATTTTTGTCTTGATGAAGGGAGCCACGAAGGCCCAGCCTATTATGAGAAAAGAAATTCACCTGATCGTTTCTAAACTGAAAATATGCCGAATTTGGAATTTCTAAACCGCTCCTTAACGAACTATTAAATGCATTCCGGTAATGAGGGCCTTTACAGTAATAGTTTTCATAATCATGGAGGGTTAGGTGTGATTGTAATCTTGAGATATGACTTGAAAAAATTGTATCCGGTGCTGCAATACGCAAAAAGATTTCACAAAGCCCTAAAGCAAGAAACACCCCAAAGGTAATCAAGGAAAGGTTTACAAGGTTTTTTTTAAGCATTGACTAAACTAGCTTCGTCTTTTTATCACGTAATTTTCCAGCACCAAAAAGTTTAAATCAGTTTTTAAGAAACAACTCAACGCATCTTCTGGGCTGTCAACGATAGGTTCGCCACGAACGTTGAATGACGTGTTGATTAAAACGGGACACCCGGTTTTGGCGAAGAAGCTCTCCAATAATTTGTGGAAACGAGGATTGGTACCTTTTTCAACAGTTTGCAGTCTTGCGGAGTAATCAACGTGCGTTACAGCGGGGATGCTTGAACGTTTTTTTCCTAAAGAGGAAAATATATTTTTATCATGGGAAGTGCTTTTTGGTTTAGTTCTGTGAGCCTTTAATACATCAGCTGTGAAGAGCATGTAAGGATTGGCGATTTCGGTAGCAAACCACTTATCTACCTCCTCTAGCATTACGGCTGGCGCAAAAGGTCGAAATGATTCACGAAATTTAATTCGCTCGTTAAGTTCTTTTTGTGTCAATTCATCCAAGGGACTAGCGATGATGCTTCTATTGCCAAGCGCACGTGGCCCAAATTCGCTTCTGCCACAAAACCAACCAAACATTTGACCGTCCGCTAAGGCATCGGCTAGCAAATTGAAAAGGTGATCTTCAGTCAACTCCTCAAATTCAACAGCAGTCGCGAATTTCTGAAGTGCCGAGGCGATTTCTGCTTCACTATATGATTTACCAAGTAGCGACCCATTCATCTGGTCTTTACCAAATTCGCCTTCACGTTTTTTCTTTAGTCCCAAATGAGAATAGGCCAAGGCCGCACCCAGAGCTCCTCCTGCATCGCCTGAAGCTGGCTGTACCCAAATATTTTCGAACAAATTTGAATTTCGGATAAATGCATTGCCAACACAATTGAGTGCTACGCCACCCGCCATAACTAGGTTTTTTTCTCCAGTGGTTTTTTTTGCAGCATTAGCAAGATTTATCAAAGCCTTGTTCAATACATCCTGCACTGACGCTGCGACATCAGCGTGTTTAATGCGCAAATCACTTTCTGGTTCTCTGGTGTTCATGCGAAATAATGATTCAAATTTTTCATTTATCATTCGATCACCGATGCAGTAATCAAAGTAAGAAAGATTGAGTTGGAAACTCCCATCGGCATGTAATTCGATGAGATGATCTAGTATCGTTTTACTGTACTTCGCTGATCCATATGGCGCTAAACCCATGACTTTGTATTCGCCTGAGTTTACTTTGAAACCCAAATAATGAGTAAAAGCTGAGTAGAGTAAACCTAGAGAGTGGGGAAAATTTATTTGTTGCAATAATTCGATGTTTTCTTGCTTGCCGACACCAACTGTCGTTGTTGCCCACTCTCCAACCCCGTCGGTAGTTATAATGGCTGAAGAAGAGAATGGTGACGGGTAGTAAGCACTCGCAGCGTGGCTCAAATGATGAGATGAAAAACGCAATTTTTCTTTCCATTTTACCAACGGATCGATTTTTTTCGTGAGATGTTTGGCAATTGTCGCTTTCTGGTAGAGTTTTTCTGTCAGCCACGTTGGCAACGCGGCCTTGAACTGTTTGAAACCTTTGGGGGCAAAAGCAATTTGGGTTTCAAGAATTCTGTCGAATTTCAAGATAGGTTTTTCAAAAAAAACGACAATATCGATGTCTAGTGGTTGTAATTTCGCCTGTTCTAGACAAGCTAATATGGCGCGCCATGGAAACGAGGGATCGTTTTTCTTCCTCGACAGTCGCTCCTCTTGAATAGCCACCTCAATCCTGCCATCTCGTACAATACAAGCTGCACTGTCGTGAAAAAAAGCTGAAATTCCAAGGATGACCATAGTTTTCTAAAACACAGTATAGATCAATGGCGCGACAACTGGCGCGCTCTGACTGATGAAGAAAAAAACGCTGAAAAGCGTCAATATTATCATCAGCGGTATTAACCAGAATTTACGGGCTCGGAAAAGGTATTTGAAAAGTTCTAATAGCGTTGACATGGTTTGCATCAAAACTGTCGTACAAAATATTCTTCATCATAATCCACCTTGTTGCAGACGGACCAATTTGAGTGTTTACCTACGTTCGAGTTTAATAGATCACCGTTCACCAGTTTGACAAGCACTGATGTGAACCAAACGAATACGAAATAGAGGATGCCAAGAATTATTGGCTGTAAGATATATGCGATGGCCCGACCAAACCATTTCCATATCAGCAACGGCAAGAAGAAGAAAGATGGATAAACCAGTGTACACACACTAAAAAGCAATGAGATAAATGCTGAAATCTGCCAAGTAGTTCCATCATTTGTGAAACTAAAGGCGCTCCAGACAACACAAACGAATGAGAGTAAAAGGCCCATTTGCGTTCGTTCATTTTTTAAGTCGAATAACAACATAGCTGGTCCGAGCCTGCCTCAGAAAATTTTGGATGTGTGTGCCCTATAGATGGCGGCTATGCAGCGTGATTTTTTATAAAGATTTACCACTGACCAAGAGTTTAGACGTAAGACAAAATTGAAAAATTGAACGTTTGATCTCACACCTTCGGTGCATAAAAAAGCATATATCGGAACTAATTCACAAGAAGGAATGAAGATCAATGCTTCAAAAGAATTCCATATTTTTGTAGTTAGATTGAGTATATGCTAATAAGGTATCCTCACTCATTAAGTTAGAATACTTTTTGTTCCAAAAGGGCAAAAATAATGACGCGCGCCTACGTGCACACATTATAAGGTAAATTTAGCACATAGTTGATTGGTTGGAACGTTGTGGCAGCGTTGAGTTTTTTGCTGATCTTCTTAAGAAGTAACGTTTGCATTCGCTTACATATCTAATTTGTATCCTATTTTCTGAGCGGTCCTGTTTAGAAGAACATGGGTTAAGTGATATAGCCGGATAAGTGTGAGCCTACGTTGCTTAGCTAGTGAATAGGTTCGAGCACAGTTTTGTTTGAAAATCCCATCAGATCTGCGTGGCAAAATGCAATCTGCAATCGAGCATTGTTAACACTTTTTGCCGCTCTATTTCTTATAAACCTGTCTATTCCCATCGCGATAGTTGTCCGGTTTGGCTTATCTACGTTCGGCCAATATAGCTTACTTTGCGCTATAGGCTCATTTGTTGCCTTGTTTATGGATGCGGGTGGGCGAACTCAAATCGAGCGTAGCTTTGCATCTCTAACTGGACGCGCAAGGTATATCCATTACCTGATTGTTTTCCCAACGGTGCTTTTGGCCTTTGTTGTTACAAACGCCATTTCTGTTAGGCTCCAGGAATTTCTACCATTAATTTTTGCAACTTTTATGTTCGAGGTTTTCTTTGAATTGAACCTCGCAAACCGCCGTGCGAGCGGTCAACTATTGTCAGACGCACGAATGAGAATTCTTCGTAAGGCGGCGCTGTTAGTTGGAATTTTTTTGGTATCGGCAGAAAATGCTAGCTTGATGGAATTAATTCAGATCCATCTAGGGTGTAATGTCTTCCTAACGGTTTTTACGCTGCCACAAACTTCATCAAGAACAAACAAACCAAAACCCCGTGAGAAAGTTAGTTCAAGCAAACAGCTTTTCATCGGAAAGCTTTATATTTTTGTTACAGGATTGACGGTTTTTTTATATCAAAAATTGCCTTATGCCTATGCTGAGGTGTTCAAAACACCATTTGAAACTTTCGGCATGATTGTACTTGTATACAAATTGCATGAGGCGGCTAGTTTCTTCGCGACGCCGATAGGAAATCTCATTCTACAAAGAATGAAAGAAACAGTTAAGTTAAGCAATGCAGATTTGACAGGAAAGAAGTCGCTGACAAATATACTAACACTAGGTCTTGGCCTAAGCCTTTTTAGCTTTTTATTGCTGATCGTGGTCATTGGTTCGTCAGTCTTCAAAATTAGCTTTTCTGACATTTTCAATTGGTTTGCTATTTCCGCTTGCTTCCCATTTATGTTCTTGAATTTGTATTTCTCTAAAGCCCTAGTCGTGCTGCATTTTGATAGGCTTCAATGCCTAACGTTTGTAGCCGCTTTTATGATTTGCGTCCTTTTGTCGGTCAGCATTATCTCTTTGAGTGGCTTACCCATTTTTCTAGTAGGTGTTTTGATTTTTGAGCTTTGCCTTACTTTGGCGTTCTTAACTTACTGGAGGCTAGGATGGCTAAGCAAAAAGTTCTAATTGATGCAAAGGTTCTTTCCTCAACTCCTTCTGGGATTGCACGTTATTTAAACCAGATATTGATCGAATTATCAGAAAGTGAGTATGAGATAATTCTGGCGAGCAATGCGCCATTGGTCGCGCCTCACAAATTCGTGGGAAAGTATAAAACAGTAACGTCAAATTTTACTTCAGAAATAGGGAGAATGTTCTGGTCAAGTATTATCCTGCCAATCATTATTTATAAGCTAAAGCCTGACATATTTTGGGGGGTTGCTCACCGGATACCTTGGTTTGTTCCAAAAGGGATCCGTAAACTGCTTACTGTCCATGACTTAGTTGCGTTTGAAATGCCAGAGACAATGCGCTTTCGTGGCTTTTTGCTTAATAGGTTGATGATGCCTAATTCAATCAAACGGGCTGATCATATAATTTGCGTATCCCAAGCTACCGCCAATAGTCTCAGAGTTTTTTTTCCGAGCGCAGCTGAAAAAACTACCGTAATTCACTTGGGTGGCAATCACTTCACTTTGCCCTCCAATAGGGAGCTGAAAAAATGTTCAATTTCGAAAAAGACGAATGCCAAAGAGCCACAATTTTTAGAAAAGAAATATTTTTTGTCTGTGGGGACTTTTGAGCCGAGAAAAAATATTGAGGGCTTAATTCGGGCATTTGCTCTGCTGCCTTCAAAACTAAGGTCTGACCATCCGCTAATTTTTGTGGGATCTAATGGTTGGGGAGGGGTTTCCCCCGAATCATTGGCTAAGCAATACGGCGTAAGTGATAACGTATTTGTGTTGAGGTCAATTAGTGATCACCAATTGTATAATTTTTACACAAAAGCATATGCGACAGTCTTTGTTAGCCACATGGAAGGTTTTGGCTTGCCTTTGGTTGAAAGCTACTGGGCTGATGTTCCGTGTATAACTTCTGATCATTCTTCAATGAGAGAGATCAGCGCGAGTAGTAACATGTTGGTAAATCCACGTGATTATTCAGAAATAGCCAACTTAATGTTGAGGCTAATCAGTGATTATGAATTTTACCAAGCAGAGCTAGAGCATGTTAGAGAGCACAAGTTAAGATATGTTTGGAAAGAAACAGCACAAAAAACAAAAGCTGTTTTTGAACGGCTGCTTGATCAACCAGCTTGAGGTAAGACTTCTGGGCATCATAGCGCGAGGTTTAGCATCACTCTTTTCCAAACCTTTATTTTGGTGTTTTATTAATTCCATTCAAAACGTGCGCTATGCTTTTACATTAACAAAGCGTGAGTTTTGTGAAAATCAAATCAACGAAGTCGTCTTCCCCGTTCCCCAAAAAAGATGTAAATGACCCTACGTGTGCAGGGATAGCAAAAAGTCTGGAATTTTGTTTGAAATAATAGCAATTAAAGCCTTTAAATTTTTTTAACAATTTTTGGAAGTATTCTTCGGGATCTTTTCCCTGTAGTTCGATTGCATATGGCCAAAATTCTGTAATCACCGTCAACTGGGCTGGTGGCTTTGTATCTTGAAAGAGACCTTCAAAAATGTTCGGCTCTGCACCTTGGCAATCCGTTTTGATTAACTGAAGTTGTCGATAGTTAATCCCTCGATCTGACAAAAAGGTATCGAGCGTCACTGCGTCTACTGTTTGTTTCTTTATTTTTGATTGATCGCGCGTTGACCAGGAGTTGTCAAAATAAGTACGGGAATCAACTATGGATTCATCGTAAGTGTAGAGTTGTAGGGTAGTGTTGCTGCTATGGACTGCGTTCTTAACAACTTCTACCTTTGACTTTAGCCCACGTTCGCTAACATTTTTCTCGATATATTTGCTTTGTAACCCCGGCTCAAATGAAATGATCTGTGCATCTGGTGGAGTGAATTCACACATCACTATTGTAGTTAGGCCTATGTTTGCACCAACATCAATGAGAATAGGGGGGGATACACCTTCAAACGGTTTGAACTCGAGTATTTGCTCGATGATCGAGTATATTTTCTCGTCGTTTGATCCGAGAGCAAACTTTACGTTGCCAAAAGCAGTTGCTCCCCTGAAATTAAATGGAAAAAATTCTTTTTTTCTAAAGACTAATCTCGAAAGCGATGTATCTAGATCCAACAGCTTCTGAAAGTAGTATCTAAATGGTGGTTTCTCAAGCACACGCAGTATCGAAGATTTTAGCCTGCGGGGGAGTAAATTTCTAACTATGGGAATAAGCATTGTTGACTTTCTTCGGTGTGGCTGATCACCGTGCCGGTGATAGCTTTTGCTTAAATTGGTGTTCTACGCTCGACTGCAAAAACAAACACGTCCGATATCCTTGGCGTGACCGATAGGGCACTACCCCTCCCACTGTCTTAAGACCATCTAAAGTGCCGTCATATAAAGCACGAAAGCAGTCCATCCTTCGTTGTTTGTAACGGGTAAATTTTAGCAAAACGTAAGCTGCTAAATGGACAAAGGCAAAAAACATCGCCACCCAATATTGCAATCTGCTTGTAGACCAGAGTTTGCATATCAGCAGACGATTCTTTGCCGTGTAGTAACTTCTCCAAGGGTTATTGAGGAATGATCCAACTTCATGATCGTGAAAAAGCTCAATGGCGGTGGAAACTTGCAGTCGGTACCCTAAGTATCTTGCTCGAACAAAAAAATCCATCTCCTCAAATTGGAACGGAAAATTTTCTTCATCAAAACCACCGATCTCAATATAGTCGGCCTTTCTTAAACCAAATGCTGTAACCAAAGCATCGGATGGCAACCAATCAATACTTTTATCAAGTTGGTCTTTGGGTTTGCCTTGTTCAATAAACGTCCCATGTGTTGTCCACATGTTAAGTCGCATTCCTTTGAACCAAGTTATCTCGGAAAATTTAAATTCAAACATAATTGGAGATAAAATTGTCGCTTCTGAGCCTTTGATATTTATTTCATTAATGAAATCGTTAATGAATGTGTTTTTAACAACGACGTCATCATCTAAAAAAATAATAAAATCTCCGGTGGCGGCATCTGCTCCCCTGTTCCGTGATGCTGAGGCCATCATGTTTGTACTATTTGTAAAAATTTTAACTTTCTGATGATCACCGTATGTTTGTTTTAACATCTCGGATGTGCCATCTGAGGAGCAGTCATTAACGATAATTATCTCATTCACTGAGGCCAAATCCTGACATACAAGAGAGCCAACTAACCTTGAAAGCTTTTGCTTCCTGTTGTGCGTGATAATTACAATTGAGATTTTTTGGTTTGATGTTAGGGAAGCGTTTTTACACTTTTTATCGGTCAAGATTTTTCTCCGGTGGCTGATAAAAGCCATCGTAACTATTGTTAGTTAATAAGACCCTGATGACTTTATGAAATTTTAGCATTGGCTCCCAGAATATTCCTTTTCTCACAAAGCTCTTAATTATGTGTTGGTTAGAAAATGTATATGGAAATGCTTGACCCAGTTGGTTTGCTGCTTTTGCGGAATTACTTGAACCGAAAAGTATGTCGTTAAATTGATCGATTTTTTCGACCGCCCTCAAAAACGCACCTGACCATGAATATCGTTTTGATTGTTCGAAACAAAATTCAAGATCAATTTGCTCCCTAAGTGTATTCAGATAAAAAAGCTCAGAAAGAGTGATGTGCAATGGTTCGAAATTCATATGTGCGACATGAATCAAAAAGTCGACACTTTTATTTGGGATCTGAATTTTTGTGCCACAAAAGGGAACGCTTCGAGTTGACTGGAAATAGACATCGTCATCCATGTAGCGCTTCCCGTGCCAGCCAACTCTGCCATGAAGGTGTAATTTGACACCGCCTTGATAAAGGAAAACAGCATCGGGCACAGAAAGATCAACGTGGTCCGGTTGGCCAAGCTTACTTTCAATTAGTAATCGTGCTTTTTTGTAATCTCGGACTATAAAATCTATATCGTTTGGGATTCGTTCGTGTGCACGATAAGTTTTATGAATAACAATATCTGGCCCAAGCAATTTTGATAAATAAAGCAAGCTCACGCGCACTTTCTTTTGATGTGACTTTGAGTTTGAGATTATCTTTTGGACCAAAGAATTTTCTTCGGTGTTCAAACCAATTTCTTTGTTTTGGTCTAAAGATTGGCAAAAAGGAAGTAAGATATTGTTTTTTTTTGCTAACTCAAAGGCATGCTCTAGATCCATTTTGTCAGTTGATAAGCACATCTTTTGGTTAAAACCCAAATTTTTGTGACAAGTCGCAAAAATGAAACTGAAGGTCTCCAAATCCTTATTTTCCATGAATTATCTCCATGATTGTATCAGCTTGGTTTTCTAGATTACCTTTGACTGATGTAAAGCGACACCTGCTCATGAATTCGTAATTTGTTTCCACCGGTATGTTGGGTTGAAATTTTCTTGAGATATATGACAAGCCAGCATTATGTCTCTCGAATGAAATAGGTAATGTTTTGCTTTGTAGAGCTTTAAATTGTCTGAACGCATCTTTCGGCTCCAGAGTTCGAATTTTTTTTATACTTGAACGCTCTAAAAAAAACATATGTGTGATTGCTAATTCGTCCACAATTGAATTTGGGAACAATTCCTCTGGGCTTACAAATTTTTCAAGGTGGAAAAACTTACTCCCTTTACCCCGAACTCGAACATCTTGTGGGTATGAATATAGCTTATCGCGGTATGCGATGCAGGTGTCGTCACCAAGGATTTTCAATTTGTCACCGAGCCTTTTGTGTAATTCCAAAAGCAAGGTGGTCTTTCCCATAGAACCAAAGCTAGCAATCAAAAAGCTCTTGTCATTTATGGAAGCAGCAGCTCCAAAGATAAGCTGTGCTCCCTGAGCTTCGAGTAGCCTTGCTAATGTCAATTTCAAGAAGTGCTCCAATGGGAACAGTGATGAGACAGGCATCCTTATTAAGTGCCGAGTCACAAACTTGTATTTTGGATTTATGCTTAGGGTCAGATTTTCTCCAATATTGAGGCCTTCAACTCTGAGCGAGCAATCAAAACCCAAAAATGGGAATTTGGAAATAAGTGATCCACAATCTGCAGAGCAGTAGATGCCTGGCATTAACTCAAAATGATTATTGAGGTCGAGATCGAAAAATTCGTCATTTTTGACCTGAATTTTAAGGTCAATTTTTCCAGCATCTCGATCTACAGCGAACGTACTTGGGAATAATTCAATTTCGCTGTCAATGATTAAAAATTTATGGATTTTGTATATAGGCATTACTTCAACGAAACGTTGGATATTTTATTTTCTAGGCTAGATGTTATTGAGGTCATACTTTCCCCACCGTCTATACAAAAGTGCGGTACCCTACTGAAAATATTATTAAAGCTATCTTTATTTGCTCTTATTTCTGATGCGCTGTGTTCTGATCTTCGCTTCAAAAGAGTAGCGTCACTCGCAATGAAATAAAATGCCAAATGGGGTCTTGGAATGATGAATTTCGCAATCATCCAAATTACAGATTTGAAGGCTTTTGTATCGCGGTCCACAAAAGCGAGGACGTCATAGAAGTAACGGTCGAATATCACGATCTCATGATCAGTCTTTTGGATCTGTTTGTTGGTCAAATAAGCATCAATGACAACATTTATGAGTCGGCTAGCAACCAATATCCACTTCACTAAACTAATTTTTGAGTGATTTCTTAACCAACCGATGATTTGTTTCAGGACACCACGCTCATGTGATTTTCCCATAACAGACTGACCGGGAGAAAAAAGGTGTATCATCTTTACGCGTTTTCCTTGCTCAACTAGTCGTTGAGCAATTAATTCCGCTTGCGATGATTTGCCCGCACCGTCAAGGCCAGAAAAAGAGATGATCAACATCTTCGTGTCCGCATCAATGGAAATAAGAAAAAAAACAATATTAAAATAATGAACGGCAATATGAACAGCACGAAGAATGGTTGTTGAAGTTTGTAATCGATTCGGATGACGATTTCATCATTGTCGTTGAAATCACTGTTTGAAACCATCCATCCTTGAAAAAACCCGTTGACCTTTACTGGCGTAAATTCCACCCCCTCAGTTTTTGCTCGCCAAAACTTTGAGAAAAAATACGGCATCTGTAGAATTGTGTGCTGAAAGTTTTCTTCAATACGAAGTGACAATTCATATTTGGAATGCCCCACTTTCATAAATTTTGTGATCGAAATCTGATCTGCTGTGAAAAAACTCGGAGCGCCTTTCGCATCGGTCTGGCTGGTTGTCTTCCCATAAAAATCATTCCTGCTCAATTGTGACAATTTGAACAAGAAGGGTGCATCATTGGAGTTTGAATGGATTGCATCAATGCTTTTAGGTTTTTGGTCTATATCAATAGGAAATTTGAATAGATATGCGTCGCCAAATTTAGTTGATTTCACGCCTTCTAGTGACTTCAAAAATCTCAAGGCGATTTTGGGGCTGTAATAGTGATCACTATCAGCAGTTGGAGACTTTAGAGTGTTCTTGTCTACGAGCACTAATCTAGTGTTTAGAGCCTTAAGTGTAGTGATAAATGCTTCGTAGTTTTTTGATTGTACTGCTTGCGATAGCATACCGTTGAAAAATGACAGCTTGAATCTGTTGCTCACTGAGGAATTGGTAGGCCCATCAAGCAGCATAGAGTAGTAATCAAAGCCAAAATAACCCCCGTGGTATTTCCGCCAATCAACAATACTAGTCGCCCCTGTCGTAGGTAAGATTACCACATTCTCGGTTGGATAATTATAGTTGAGGAAGGTGGTCACATTTCTAACGTAGGTCGGCAACTTAAAGTCGCCCGTAATCAAAACCTTTTCGCCGTCATCATTCTGAGCGACGTAAATATTTGATGAACCTACAATTCTCGGATAAGCAGAAAATAAAATAGCAGTTAGGAGTAAACTGAAAATTCCAAATACAATTATTAGGCCATGTTTTGATCGGAAATTATTCAGCAAAACATGTGAAGTCAGTCCCAACATCATGGCAAAACAAAATTGTATTATGAAGGTATAGGTCGATGGCCTTCTAAATACATAAATTGGAAAATTGTCGAGAAGCCAACTGACAATCCAGCCAAAAGGAGGTCGCAAGCCGGCCATTATGGGACAAAAAAGTATCAAAAATACGCCTAGTGGAAGTATGAGGGTATGGTGCTTTTTCTTATTGAAAAAGAAGATAGCAAACAGCGCGGCTACAGCAATTATGGTTGAAGTGAATGCATAAGCATCAGTTTGAAAGAAATCGGCTCCCTGGACTTGATTAGACCCAAACTGGTTCCCCTTACCCACAATGTAACTGTTTGCTTTTAATATTTGGCTATAGCTGGAATGTGAATGATTTGAATTCCATTCCAAACCAATTCTGCTCTCTTGCAGATATTCACCAGTCCGAGAAAGCGCCTCTTGGGTACCTTCATTAAATATACTTGGGAAAACCCACCAAGCATGTATTCCCGATAGCAAGACGACTGTAATGCTAACCTTAATAATAAAAGAGCCTATGCCGTTGGGGCTTAACGACTGGATCACAATACCAGTCACAGCAAAGAAGAATAGCACCGTGGCAAAGACTGGAAGATTTCCCAGTGAGGGAATTGCGAACCAGCTCAAAAAAGCGATGACGAAAATCAACTTTATGCTGTGGCGTAGTTTTGTGCTGTGAATGGCTTTGTGGTACAGCACGAAAATCAATGGCAAAAGTGAAGATAGAAAAATGATGTTTGGGTTAATTGGCCTAAACAACAGATATTGGTTCAAAGTTGCGTAAACTACTGCGGGCAAAATTGCTAGCAGACTGGAAAATGATGTTTTTTCTCCCAGAAAAAACTTTATGGCGTAGTAAGTGGTGATGCCTGAAACAAAGCAATAAAAAAAATAGACC
>MDSZ01045345.1_pt1 | contig 23340 bp, 14 predicted proteins | sample 811201 | NCBI WGS metagenome assembly MDSZ01 (sample SAMN05326647, study PRJNA326480) | marine metagenome | isolation source: seawater | place: Indian Ocean: North | collected 2010
TTCTCTTTCTTGTCTTACTGATTCCGTGTCCCGGCACGGAGTTCGGGGTCCGAACGCACGCGAACGTCTTTGCGAATTTCTTAGACCGAGATGCGCTTCTTGGACGCGCAGATTTTGACCAAGGCAAAGGTGATGAATAAAACACCAACGATGACACCACCGATGCAGCCGTCCTCGATTGCGGAGGAAAACTTTGGATTTCGAGGAACACGAGGTCCCGCCTTGCGTAAAAAGTTGCAACGTTGCAAAGTATATCTTTGAGAGATTTCGCTCGTTTCTCTATCCGGGTTTTGCCCTATCTCCTTCTTCTGTTCAACTCGATCCCTAACGATCTCACGTCGCCGTCGATGGCTACGCACGGCTTCTCCACTCTCACTTTCACCTTCTCCACGAGTCGAAACTCCCGCAAAAGGCCCTCGCAGATGTCTTCTCCCACGGTTTCTATTAAGTCTCTCTGCGGTCCAGACACGACGAGTGTTCGTATCAATCGAAACGCTTTCGCGTAATCGACGGTGTGGGACACGTCGTCCGTGCGCGACGCGTCTCGCAACGATGTGGCGGTCATCTCGACGTTGACGAGGAACTTTTGCCCCAACTCTTTCTCGGACGGAAGGACCCCGTGGTAGGCGTGGAATTGAAGGTCGTTGAGGAGGATCTTATCGCTGCACTCGTCGACGGCGCTGCTCGTGAAATTGGAACGAACGTGTTGACGCCGGTCGAGCAGAGACGCCGACGCCGACGCCGACGAAGGATGATGATGAACGACACGCGTCTGCGCTCGAGAGAAGGACAACGCGGACTCGAAGGACCACCAACTCTTCGATGCCCGCGAGGTCCGGAAAGAGACAGAGAGCGCTCTCGAGAGAGATCTGAGCGCCATAGTTTTTATGAGGACAAAAGGACGAATGTTTTTTAGGGAAATGTTTTTTTTTTTTTTTTAGGCGCGAACGAAAACGAGCCAATCAATACGTGCGGTTGATTTTCTTACTTTTGTGAGTAATATGCGCGCGCGCGCGATAGATTTTACGCGCGCACCGTTTACAAAGCCCGCAGATCCCGGAGTTGATGCGAAAAGGTCCTCTTCATTCGCCGCGTTACTTTTTGTTTTTCTTCGACATCATTTCGATCGCTTTCCCGATGGACGAGTTCGACGGGTCTAACTGGAACGCAATCTCGCTTCCTCTCACTCGATATTTCGTTAAAATAGTCTTCCATCTCTCGTCTTTCTTCAACTCTTCCAGATCTTTGTCCATTTCCAGCCGTTGAAAATCTCGCGCGGCTCTCCCTAAACCGTACAATCGTCCGTTCGCGTATCCGCTTTGAAACGTCAGCTCCAAAGAGGCAAACGCCAAATCCCAATGCTCCATCTTCCCGTGGCTCGCCGCGAGGTTATAATACGCGCTCTGTTTCTCCCCGAGGGACAGTTCCGCCGGTTTCGTCCGGTCCCGTTTCGTCCCGGACCCTTCGCTCGTCAGCGCCTTCTCGAACAGCGCGATCGCCGTCGCGTACTCCTCCGATTGGAACGCCCTTTGGCCTTCCTCGATGTAATCCTCCGCGTCGGACTGTTGCACCCACGTCTCGCCGACCAACTTCCCGCCGTGCGCACGACAGCATCGTCGTTCGTGTTGTTGTTGTTGTTGTTCGTGTTGTTGTTGTTGTTGTTGTCGCGTAATAAAAAAACGCGTCCGCGTATTCGCCGTGTTCGCCAAAAGCGTCGTCGAAAGCGAGGAGACAGACGCCATGTCGGTGGTGGTGGTGGTGGTGGTGGGTCAAAGCACAGCGCTTTGCGCGTGTTTTTTGTGCGTCCCAATTTTCACTCCAATTCAATTTTTTTTCCCTTCTTTGAATTTTAATTGAGACGAAAATTCGTTCAATTCATTTTCGTCATAATATACTTTGTTGTACTCCCGAGAGCGTAAATACACACGGACTCCCTTTGCGATACACATACGAACGAGAGAGAAAAGGACAAAAACGAGGACGCGACTGTGTTGTTGATGTTGGTGTCGTTTGGGAGGATTCGATGATTTGAGGACGACTTTATTATACCTTTCGACTCGAAGACGAAACGAAAGCGGTTATATATACTACTACGACGGAGAGAGAATCGCACATCATCATCATCATCATGAAGAGCACGAATAAGGAAGCATCCTCCTCCCCAGTCGTGCTCGTGTCTCTCGGATTCGTGACGCACGCGATCGTCTTGCTCTGCGCGATCGCGTTCGCGTACAAATTAGGGTGGCGACGCGCGAAAATGAAAACGCACTCGCTGAAAGGCGTGCTGAGACAAATCGCGGACGAGAACAGCCCGAAGACGATCCTCAATCCAGAAGCGCTGAGGAAAATTGTCGGCACGCTGCCGAAGTGGGTGGATTTTTCGGACTACCACAGAGTTCCCTGGCTGAATAAAGCGGCGAAAGTTATGTGGCCGTATCTGGATAAAGCGATAGCGTCGTCGGTGATTTGGGCGCTGTCAGATGTCGTGAACGATCTGGCGAAGATGAGCAAATTGAAAATTGGATTCCGGACGTGGACGTTGGGAGACGAACCGCCTATTTTCACCGCGGCGAAAGTCTTGGACGACGTGGAAGGCGAGGTGACGTTAGATTTGGAGTTCAAATGGGTAGCGATAAAACCAGAGGTAATTTTGGACGTGAAAGCGGCTGGGATTAATTTACCGATAAAGTTGGAACACATCGAAGCGTTCGGGGTGGTTAGGCTAGTTTTCACGCCACTCGTGCCGTGGTGGCCGTCGTTCGACGGAATGAAAATCGCGTTCGTGGACAAGCCAACGATTGATTTTAGTTTGAAATTGATTGGTGGGGATATAAATACGATTCCGTTTGTAGCGAACTCGCTGAGACATTTGATTACGAATTCATTGGTAGATTTAATGGTCTGGCCGCAAAAGATTTGGGTACCTTTGGGAGAAACGTGGGAGAGAGAGAACGCGAACATTAGCGGTTTATTGAAAATTGGAATCCAAAGTGCCGAGGAGTTGGTGAGTGGCACAAACGTTTTGGAAAGAGGCGTGAGCGCGATGACGAGTTTCAAATCGTTTGTGGCGGTAGAATTGAACCAGAAGAACGCGAGGAGAAAATACACAGAAGCGAAAGGAGGACGGTCGCCGGTGTACGAGGAACACATTAGTTTGAGAGTGGAAGATATTCGGTACTCGAAAATCAAGTTTACCGTGTATAACTCGAGTGTAGTTGGACGGATTTTGAAAGGTGGAACCGATAGAGATACTAACGAGGAGCAAAAGGACATATTAAACACTGAAATCGGGTTCGCGTTGTGCGATTTGAGCGGGTTTCAAATGAAGGATTCGAACAAGACATTGAGTTTGACATTGGACATCGAGAAGCCGGAAATTCACGGCGTCGCATCGAGATCGACGCAAGTAGCTAAAGCGGTTATATATTCACCATTTACGATTTTGTCTGTTGGCGCGAAAGGCGTCGCCGCGGTTGGAAGGAGAGCCATGCATGTGGATAAAGTGGAAAAGAAGAGAGAAACGAACGGGAAGTTGCACGTGACGTTGCAGTATTTGCCGTTTGAGGATAGAAATAATACTACGACGAATAATAACACCGCTGCTGATACGCCGGCGGGGGGGGCGATGGAGACGACGACGAAGAGTAGTGATCATAATACTTCTTCTGCACCAATTACAGAATCGAACACGACCTCCAATTACGTCAAAACCGACGCGATCATTCGTAAAGGGAAAGAATACACGGGCGTCCTCTATGTGCGCATCATTCACGCCGACGCGCTTCGCGCAGCCAGAGGTATCAACCCCGACCCCTACGTAAAAATTAGGTTCGGGAAACAAAAACGAAAAACAAAGACGAAAGTAGACACGCGACGACCGACTTGGGAGGAAGAATTTGAGTTTATTGTCGATACGGCGGAATCGAGTCAAAGCGCGATTGAAATTTCGGTTTGGGATCGCGCGCCATTGGGTAGAAAGCAAAGTCTCGGGACGCTCAGATTGCATGCCGGCGATATCTTGTCGCAATGTTTGCGAGTGTTTAAAGATACCGGAGGGGAGTTTTTGGAAAAGAAGTTTGAGTTAGCGAACGTATCTTGTGGGACGCTTTTGATACAATTTGAGTTTATATCCGTGTCGCAAGCGCCGGCGTTGGAGATGGACATGGAAGAGGCAAAAGAGGCGTTGATTCAAACCGAATTGAAACGGTTGTCAACAATAGCGCCAAATAAAGAGAAGAAAGCGTCGTCTTCTGTGGCTGATGTGTCGTCACCGAACACTCCAGAGAAGTTTGAGTGGCGCCAAAGTAGTCCAGGGAAGGTTGTCGATACGGCGCCGACGGAGCCGTCCTCGAAAAAGAAGACAAACAAGAAATCTCTGAGAAGACGAATCGCGAGCGCCTTTCGGAGTAAAGAAGAGAAGAAGCGTAAAAAGATGGAAAAGATGCGAAAAGCTTACGAAGAAGACACGTTCTCATCCATTCCGGAGGAGGCGAAGGAAGACGACGACGGCCGGGCGTCACCGATAATGAGGCAAAAATCCTTACACATTAACATCGAAGATTGGAACAAGGTCAAGATGGGTTCGCCAGTATCCCAACGCGAATCTGTCATCCAAAAGAGGAAAGCGTATTACCGCGCGTCCTCCAAATTGGGCAATTCGGACGAAATGTTAAAATTCAAATCCGCATTGGATGAAGTTTTAGAGAAGGAAGAGGCGAAGAAACAGCAAACACTGCAAAGACTTGCAAGTTCAAGAGGAAAGAATACGAAAAAAAACAAAAGCGAAATGATCCAAGCAACAAACTCTGTCGTTGTGTCAGATTCTAGCGACGAGGAGCTCGAGCAAGACGAACGCGAGCAACAACGACAACAGCGCGTTTCGATTGGCTTGGAAGAATATTCGAGCAACGCGGGGAGTTTCTCGGAATCAACCTTCGAGTCCGGCAACAGTTTCGCGGAATTCTCCTCGGAATCCGAAGTCTCACACAGCGGCGAAAACATCGACCCGACGACTCGAGAGAAACGTTCGACGCTTCGTAAAGCTTTGCGACGAATAAAACGCGAATTAGCCGGGAAGACACCCAAACATGACAGAAAACGCAATCGAGAGTTTTACGACAAGAAGGAAGCGGAGAGGGACGCTGAGAGAAAGATGGAACAAGCTGTGCCTGGATACGAGTGGCGAAGCAAAAATCAACAGTGGAAACAAAAAGACGTCACCGATTCGTACGTGGAAATGCGAGGTGCGAATAAAGCGAAACGAATTGAAGATTTGCGAAAACCGAGTATCGCGAAGATGAATAGTAAAAAGCAGCAAAAAAATAGAGCCGACAACACTGGCTGGACAAAAGTCAAGTAGTGAATATACTAGCTAGCGCATAGAAGAAAAGAATCTCTCGTTCTCCGATTAATATGGAAATGTAAACGTGTAAGTAAGGTACAATTATTTATATTTATATTGAAATCAACTCGCCACGGCCAACTTTGCTAAATGCTGCATAAACACGCTCAATGATATATCATCCGTGAAAATGATCTCGCCTCCGCCGAAATTCTGTTGTTGCTCCCAGCCGCTTTGGTGTTGCGTCTGATGCGTGTTGGATGGATTCAACTTCGCCAACAAAAAGCGAGCCTGCGATCCGCCTTGGTCGCATTCGACCAATCTAGGCGTAGGACATCTGGACTCAGCTAATTGTTGCGCGTCGGCAACAGGCTCCGCGAGTAGTCGTTTAAAGTGCGCGTAATCGGGCAAATCTTGGTAGTTTGCTTTTCTCCACTGCGAGATGGTCGTCCCAGAGTGTACGACGACAAAGAAGTATCCATCTAAAAGCAAAATCGTATCCGGGGTAATTGACGTGACGTCTAACATCGTCGGTTGTGGAGGACCGTTCATGGAATACATCGTCAACGTAGGTTGAATCATGAGCAAACAATTCAAAACCGTTTCGCGTCCGAGCGCTAATCGATAACACGCGGTTTCATCGGGTGAATTATTCGCGGTTTGTAAGAACGGCGATCGTCTTAAGTTGAACATAAATTGAGGGTATATGGCACAATTTGGAGGCAATCGAAACGTGTCCGGTTCGTCTTTTCTGTATTCGCCAAATTTCGTCCCCGCTCGAATCAACGTTCGGTCTAACCATCTCAACAAATCAAACGCCTCTTCGTTTTCGGTTCGAAACGTTGCCACTCGTGCCATCAACACCGCGCATGCTTCTTGATCGAAACCACCGATAATTTCTGGCGACGCGCTCGACTCTACCCACCGTCTCGCTACCGTCGTGCATCTCAAACGAATTTCCCCGGTGCTCAACTTGTATCGACAACAAAATTGTAAATAAAACGGTTGCCCGTGCGGCAAAGGATTTGAGTGTTGATTGATGATCTCGTAATATACCGCAATACTCGTCGAAGGCGTAAACGCGCACATCCGCCAACTCGTCGTTTGTCCTAATCCAACTTCGTTTTCGCTTATTGATTTTGATTTTACGGCTAAGGCGGAAACGGGTCCTATGCAGCCTTGCACCATCACGTGTGGCGTACAAAACGCGCTAAAAGTACCGTTAAAAAGCATTTCCAAGGCTCCATCTTCCCTTCTGGCGAACATTTTTCTCAGCGACTTCCGAAAATTTTCCGCGCCAAACTGTTCGGCTAAGATAACCTGACCGCCGGTTTGGTCCACGGCTAATTTCATTTCAGCTAAACCTACTTGATCTAAAGAACACGCGAAAACGTCCAACGCGTGCGAACTCGTCGCCAGACGAATGCCCATCGAATTGTAAAATTTCGTCGCATCTTTATAATGTTTCGCGCTGTTTTTATCCAAGTCTCGATGAGACCGCAAATCCTCGTCCGCGTCTCTGCCTACGATTGTCCCGGGACCAACGGTACACGGTCCGGTGGTGAACACCAACACCCGCGCGCCTTGTGCCGAATGTGCTTCAGCCAACACCCCAGAGGCAACCGCAATAGCCGCTCCAGTCGCTCTATACGGTCTTTGACCTTTCTCTCTCGGAAAGCAATCCGGTTGTAAATCTTCCAGAATATTACTCAACACGAACTCGCACTCGCTCACGGGTAACAAAAATCTACTCTTCGCGCTCAACTCGTTCGCCACTTGACTCCCGGTGTTTTTATCGTACGTCGCGTATTCTTGCGCAGTCAACTCCAAACCTAATAATTTTTTCACTTTATCTTGCGTCACGTCTTTTGTTCCTCTCAGCACGTAACTTCTCGGCAACGGGCTCGTTCCGCTTAACTCGTGCACCGTCACCGTCGCGCCAAACGTAATCAACCCGACGTAACATTCCTCCGGCAACAATGCTAGCAGTTGCCCGATAGAATCCTTCGCATCTTGCAATTCCTCTCTCGGACATGCCGTATCTAAAACAATCATAAAGCACGGCGCTTTCACGTTCTTATTCGTCATCGTATACTCCACCGTCGTATACGTCGGAAACAATTCCGCGGGTAAGTTTTGTGGGTTGACTTCGTGATAGTTTCGCGGTAAGTTGTTCATGCACTCGCACAGGCAGCATCTCCACGATTTCCGCGCGTAATCCACCATGCAGTGAGGGTTCAGCACTCCTTGACATCCTTCGCACACCACCGGTTCGTACGGTAACACCGGCATTTCCGGAATCGATTTCCCCGGCGTCACGACCGCGCCGGTCGGTAACACGATTCGCGTCGCTTCTATTCGCGAGCACGGCCACGCGTTGAAGGACATCCGGACGCCTTCGCGGTTCTCGTACGCCGCGAAATCCATCTTTTCTTTTCTTCTTCTTCTTCTTCTTCCGACGAGGTCGAGGAGGCGTTTTTTTGTCGCGGCGCGGCGTAGTCGTGCTCTTCTTCTTCTTCTTCTTCTTCGAATCACTTCTCGAAGTCTCTTCTCTCCCCCCGGGGAACGGACACAATTTCCAATCGTACAAAAATTGCGTCCCGAATTCGAGTCACAAAGTCGAAAAGGAGGAGGAGGAGGAGGAGGCAAAAAAAGAGAAGACTTTCGTTGGACGACGACCCGTGCTCGATTACCTCTGTCTCTCTGTCCCTCTCTGCTCCGAAAAACGCGTCGTGTTCTCGTCTCTCCTTCTGAGTAGAGTAAAATGTGGAGTTTTTCGTCGAGAGTACTACTACTCGAAAAGAGAAAAAACTTTCAAAAAAAAATCCAATCATTCGAAGTTTTTTTCTCCTTCTTTTTTTTCTTCATCCTTGATATTTAGGGTCTCACAAAAAAGAGACCAAACCCTAAATGGTCATATGTCGAAAAGGCCTTTGCATTTTATAGTATACTCTCAGAGGAGGAGGAGAAGACGACGACGACGACGAAGCGAGAGAAGCGAACAAACGCGAAACTCTTCTTCCTTTTATTCTCTTTTTCCGATGACGACGACGACGACGACGACGGTAGTGGACGTGTTCGAGACGGTCTCGGCGATTCGAGCCGAGGTGAAACGCCAAAGAAGAAGAAGACGCCGCCAAAAAAAACGATTATGCGTTTCGGGAAGAGAAAAGGATTCTGGTGGGGCGAAGACGACTACTACTACCGGCGACGACGAGGAGGAGGAGGAGGAGGCAAAGATCGGCTTCGTCGCCACCATGGGCGGACTGCACCGAGGACACGTGAGCTTGATCGAAATCGCGCTCGAACGAAGCGATTTTGTCGTCGTGAGCGTGTACGTGAACCCGATGCAATTCGCCCCGAACGAAGATTTCGAGGCGTATCCGAGAACGCTGAAGGAAGATGTGGAGAAGATTGCGAGTTTGAAGGAAAATCACCGAGTGTGCGTGTTCGCACCGAAAGAGTCGCTGTTCGGGAAAGGAATGGACCCGTCGGAATGCGCCAGAGTGAGCGTGCCGAACGTGAGTCGAGGGTTGTGCGCGACGACAAGGCCGCACTTTTTCGGCGGCGTCGCGACGGTCGTTTTGAAACTGTTGAACATAGTGAAACCAGATGTAGCGGTTTTTGGGAGGAAAGATTATCAGCAGTTGAAAGTGATCGAGAAGATGGTGAGAGATTTGAATGTAGACGTGGAAATTTTGAGCGGGGACACGGTGAGAGAACCAGTGAATGAAGAGGCGTCGGACGCGGACGCTTGCCCGGGATTAGCGATGAGTTCAAGGAATACGTATTTAACGGAAAAAGCGAAAAAACAGGCGGAAGCGATATCTGTGGCGCTGAAAGACGTCGCGGATGGGATTTCCGGACGTTCAGACGAATTTACTCCGGCGATTGGGGCGCACATGGCGCAAGGTTGGGTTGGGTTTATAAAAAGGTGCATAGAGTTGAGCGGAGGGAAAGTCGATTACGTCGAGATTCGCCAGCGAGAGACGTTGGAAGGCCCCGTGGAAAAATTGGTGAAAGGAGAGAAGTACGTGGTTTTAGCGTGTGCATATTTCGGTGGCGTCAGGTTGCTGGATAACGTGGAAGTGGACAAAGCATAGAAGAATGAAAGCGATAAAGAGAGAGAAAAAATAAATAAAAGGACCGCGACGCAAATAGAAATAGGTATGTATGTAGTAGATGTGTTACTTAAGTACTAGTCAATCTCTCTCTCTTACAATTTATTTAATGAAACAATCCTTCAAAGAGCTCGAACATGGCCCAGCGCTCGTCATCGCCTTCTTTCCGTCGTAACACGCCACCCCGTCCGCGTCTGTTTTTAGTTTAGGCAACACCTTCTCCAACTGTTTCTTCTTCGGGTTCAACACCTTCTCCGGTTCGCCTTCGAATCCTTCAAACGCGACGCGTTCGCCGATTCGCGCGCCGCTCGGAGGCTTGACGAAATCGACTTTCGTGTGGTCCGCGTTCGAGGCACACAACACCATCGCCTCGGAACTCAACCCTCTCATCTTGTTCGGCTTCATATTGCAAATGACCAAAACGTCCGCGTTGGTCATGTCTTCTAAAGTTTTAAACTCGCGCAAACCGGAACACACTTGCAACGGTTTCTCTAATCCGACGTCGATTTCTTCCGCCCATAATTTATCAGCCTCGGGGTGTTCCCACGCTTTGACGATTTTGCCGACTCTAATGTCGACGACGGAAATATTGACATCCTTTTCTGTCGTCGCCGCTGCACCTGCATCTCCTCCTCCTCCACCACCTCCTCCTTCCGCTGCCGCCGCGGCTTGTCTCGCCGCCTTTGCCGCCGCTTTCTCCGCCGCTTTTGCCTCCTTCTTCGCGATAGCTTTTAATCTCTTCGCCTCCGCCGCGGGATCGTCCAACGGTTGCGACCCGCCTTGCGGGTGATGTTTTGCTCCTCCCTTTTCGTTCTTCGTTTTCTCCGACGTCGACACTTGCGTTTTCCCTCCGCTTTCGCTCCTCGGCAACGTCGTCCACTTCGTATCCAACGCCGAAAAGTCAATAGCGCTCTCTCCGCTCGTCGACGCCACGCTTTGCATCCGTTTACACCATCGCACGAGACTCTTCTTCTGCTTCAACTGTCCACTTCCCATCATCTGTTTCACTTTTTCTCTGATCAATCCGAACGTCACGATATCGGCGACTGTCACCCGATCGTTCGCCGCGACGTGCGATTTCGTCTTCAAGTGTTCGTTCAGACTCTCTAAAGCCGGTTCGCAATCGGCTTCAAATTCGGTCCCGGAATACGTCGTGTTCGCGGCGGCGAGCCAATCGTCGATGGCGAGTTTTTCTGCCTCATTCGTGCCTAATAAACTCGGCTCCATCGCCGCGCACATCGCCGCGCACACCGGTACGACCCCTTCGAACGTTTGGGCGGCGCCGGGGCCGGCGCGATATCGAGGCGGCGCGTCGCGATTGTGCGTCGTCGTCGTCGACACACACACATCGTCGTCGTCGTCTTTACCGGTGACGTTCAAGATCGAACACAGGAGCTGAACGGCCACGCCAGAAGGAGACGACGCGGAACACTCGATCGAAGGAGACGACATGACGACGCGGTGTGCAGCGGCTACGGCGAGTGCGCGACCTTCTTTCTTTCTTTCTTTCTTTCTTTCTTTCTTTTGTGTGGATTAATCTCTCTCAAATCTTCAAGAGAAAGGAGATAAAATGAGAAAGCGAAAGGAGGCAAAAGACGACGCGAATAATAATGTCGATCGAATGCGGCGCGAAGAGAAAAAGCGTGCACGATTGTTCGGCGACCTTAGTTTTCACGACGATCATGTATATATTCCAAATTAAGCTAAACACAACACAACACCCCCCTCTTATATAACGTGTATAAAGAAACGAAACTCTCGTTCTTCCGTGACGCTACCCAAGCATACTAAAAATTCATACGGGAAGAAATATTTAATATCTGTAGGCAGCCGGCTTGAACGGACCTTCAACCGGGACGTTAATGTACTCGGCTTGTTCTTTGGACAATTTGGTCAACTTGACACCAATCTTTTCCAAGTGCAATTGGGCAACCTTTTCGTCCAAGTGCTTCGGCAAGACGTACACCTTCTTGTCGTATTTGCCAGATTTGCGTTCGTTCCACAATTCCAATTGCGCGATGCACTGGTTGGTGAACGAGCAAGACATGACAAAAGACGGGTGACCAGTGGCACAGCCCAAGTTGAGCAAACGACCTTCGGCCAAGACGATGACGCCGTGTCCGTCCGAGAATTCGTATCGGTCGCATTGCGGCTTGATGTTCATGCGCTTGGTGATGGCTTCCAAACCAGCCATGTCAATTTCGTTGTCAAAGTGACCAATGTTACCGACGATGGCGTTGTTCTTCATGTTCTTCATGTGAGAAGCCATGATGATATCCTTGTTACCGGTGGTAGTGATGAAGATGTCACACTCACCGACGACGTCTTCGAGCGGGGAGACTTGGTAGCCTTCCATTGCCGCTTGCAACGCGCAAATCGGATCGATTTCAGAGACAATGACACGACCGCCCGCCGCCTTCAAAGAAGCGGCGGAACCCTTGCCGACGTCACCGTAACCGGCAACCCAGCAAGTCTTACCGGCAATCATGACATCGGTGGCTCTCATGATACCGTCCGGCAAAGAGTGTCTGCAACCGTACAAGTTATCGAATTTGCACTTGGTAACGGAGTCGTTGACGTTGATCGCCGGGAACAACAATTCGCCTTGCTTTTGCATTTCATATAACCTCTTGACGCCAGTGGTAGTTTCCTCGGAAACACCAACGCACGTCTCGACGATCTTGTGCCATCTCTTCGGGTTCGTCTTCAAGTTGGCCGCGATGATGTTCAAGACGCATTTCATTTCGGCGTTGTCCGTGGTGGACGGGTCCGGGACCGCACCGTTAGCTTCAAACGCCTTTTCGGCCTTGTAACCCTCGTGGATCAACAAAGTCGCATCCCCGCCGTCATCAACGATGATGTCGAGCGGTTCAGAACCCCAGTTCAACATTTGGTCGGTGCACCACCAGTACTCCTCGAGCGTTTCGCCCTTCCAGGCAAAGACCGCCGCGGAGTCTCTCGCAACCGCCGCGGCGGCGTGGTCTTGCGTGGAGAAGATGTTGCACGAGCACCATCTGACGACGGCGCCGAGTTTCACCAAAGTTTCGATGAGGACCGCAGTTTGGATGGTCATGTGCAACGAACCGGAGATGTTCGCGCCTTTGAGCGGTTGTCTCGGGCCAAACTCGGTGACGCAGGACATGAGACCGGGCATTTCAACCTCGGCGAGTTCGATTTCCATGCGTCCGAAATCGGCTTGGGCCATGTCGCGAACCTGTGTGTATTTTGTGGCGAGAAGCGGTGCATTCGTGCGGTCAGCGCGCGTGTTCGGCAAACGTATTTTTTAGGACAAAACACACACAAATATGTGCACACAAATTTTCATTGGTCGAATCAAAAAGGTCTCGCACCCAAAAGTCTCAAAGTTTTTCTCAAGAAAGATAAAAAAAGGGAAAAAAAAAGGAACCGACGACTTTGGTGGTCGTGACGCTTCGTCGACGCTTCGTCGTCAACGACCCATCCACGACCGCGCATCTCGAAAGTCGCGGTCGATTCGCGCGGACAAATCCATTTCCCACGCGAAAGTCGCGCGGAGATGGTTCCAACGCGTTCGCGCGCGTCTCGAGCGGCGCGATTAAATTGCGCGCGATTTTGAGGGGCTGTGGTGTCGACGACGCTTTTTCTCATCAATCCAATCGTTTCCAAGAGCGGCGCGCGTCTCTTCGCGCCCAACTTTTGGGACGACACAAATAGACGACGACGACGACGAAACTCGACGGGGCGCGAAAACAACACCGCGCGACTCGTTCGACCTCCTCCCTTCCATCTCCAGACGTCGACGACGAGAGAGAGGGAGAGCCACCCGATCGAGTGACGGCAGAGAGAGAGAGAGAGAGAGAGAGAAAAAAACGAGTAATCGCAACACGCAATAATGAGATGATGGAAGAACGAAACGCTCGCAAGGAAAAGACGGAGAAGAAAAAAAAGAAAAGAAAAGAGAAGAAGAAGGAGTACCTTGTATTCACGAGCGCCGCTCTTCTCGACGACGCACATTTCGGTCGGTTTAGATGCCATGATGATGTGTTTTATTATTGGGTGTGAGTGTGATGAGATACGTAAAGTGACGATTGTGTTCTTTTTTTTCTCCCTTCGTCATCATCATCGGAGAGGTCGCTTCTCAGCCGTTGATTTCCCACCCCCCACTTTCTTTTTTGCTTCTTTTTTTTGTACATACAGGGTTTAGGGTTTGTGTTTGTGTGTGTCTCCTCCGACACACACAAAAAAAAGGCGGGAAAAAGGGAGGAAAAGGGAAAACAAAGTCGAAAAACGTCTCAATGGAAGAAGGTGGAGCGGTACGCATTGTAGAAGAACGAATGTATACGATGTAAATAATAACGAATAACAATAATAACAATAATAATAATAATATATATATATGGGTACCACGCGCGCTTATGCTGCGTAGCTTTTCACGTTTCGGTTCTCGCGTGGCCGTGTTTCTTTCACCCAGTCTCTGCGACGACGACGGCTAATTTGATGTGACGGGTGTTAATTTATTTTTAACCGTCAGGTGTCGACAGTAGGAGGGACTGCCTTTCCCCCATTGCAAGGCACCGTTCAATCCGTGACCTTTGACGAGGATGTTTTCGACGCTAAACTCGCAGTGCGAGTTATAGTTTGGTTCGTTCTGGTCCACGCCTAATTCGGGGATTTCACCCATGCATCCTTCGTAACTTTGGTCGCCGCCGACGCCGTTCCAAACATCGGAGAGTAACGTCCACTCACATTTGGTGCCCTCGGAGCAACCGCCGGAACCGTAGATGTTTACTTGCTTTTGGTTCGGGTCCTCGTTGCACCAACACGCGTATTCTTTGTCTGAACCCCGCTCACCCCACTCGCAATCTTTGCAGTCTTTATATTTCGGCTTGAAACATTCGCCGCCGTTGGCTTCTGCTTCGGACGCCGTGCACGTCGTTGCGGTGATAATCCCGGCATCGTCTTTACGAATGGTCGTGTGTCCCCAGGCTTCGTTGATGTTGAACTTGTCAATCTCTACTTCGTGACCTCCGCCGGCGAAATTCATCTGCATTTTTCTTCGCATGCAGAATTCAGAGCCATCGATTTCCCCAGAGCCGGGGCCCCATTGCCAAGTGTCTGGACTCATCCACAATGGCGCAGCCCAGACGCCGCTGCATCGAGAGGTCGTCCAATCGTAATTTAACGACTTGAAATCGTGCATGGGGATCTTGCACTCTTTTGCTTGCGCTAACATGCACTCCGCTTTTCCTCTTCTCACGGAAATTCTCACCGAAGCTAAATCGTCGTCACACATCTCCGGTACGTTTCCCATATCGTTCACGCCTCCATTTTCCGACTGACACGAAGGGTGCGACATGTTCCCGACGGAGAAAGGCCATTCGAGGTCTTTCCATTTCGAGGCTTGGCACACCTTTCGTGCTCTTTTACCCGGGGCCTTGGCGAGGCGTGATTCACCAAACCGGGACTCATCGTTTAAATGGTTTACTTTTTGCTCAGCAATGTACGCTTGCGCGGCTTTCTTCTCTTCCTTCTTTTCCGAAGTCTTGACCATTTTCATGGCTTCTTCGTACACTTTCTTAGCATCAGCCGCACTTTTTTCTGCTTCTATGCGATCTTCCCGAGCTTTTTCAGCCGCAAGTTCCGCCTTTTGCCTATCGCTTATCGCCTGATTGTATTCCACTTTGGAAGAAGAAGAAGAAGAAGAAGAAGAAGAAGAAGAAGAAGAAGAAGAAGTGGAGGCAGTTTCGACGTCTTCTTTCTTCACCGACTTCTTCGAGGAAGACTTGGAAGAAGGGGTGGAGGAAGAATCGACAACATCATGGGTCTCAACTTTCTCACCTTCTTCGCTTACGGAAGATGACGAAGAAGATTGTCGCGCGCGATGCGTGCCGTGTTCTTTCTTTTCCGGCACGAAGTCGTAGGACGTCGTCGCCAACTCTTCTTCAAATTCCTCTTTCGGCGCCACACGTTCGTCGACGTCTCGTTGCGAAAAGTACGAATGGTGCACCTGCTCGTACTCACGAGGACGCTCAACTTGCCGTTCTTCTTTTTTTTCGAGCTCATCCGTTTCATATCGCTCGTAGCGGGGCTTTCGAGAAGACTTGTCGTCGGAAGATGTTTCTTTCTCCTTTTCCATCTCGCCAACTTTTGGCGATTTTTTGTCCATGAGCTCTTCTGGGCAGCACCCAATGCCGGGAATCGGCACACCGGCGATACATTTTGGCCACGGGTTGCAAGCGACATTTTTATACGGATCCAACTTGAAAGTGTGTGGAACTTTGACATTTTGGATGACAATCATGCCTTTTTCGTGATACGGCTTTGGCGCGTTAGCTTTCGCTTCCGCTTCGGCTTTCGCCGCGGCTTTGGCGGCAGCTTTAGCAGCCGCTTTCTTTCGCTTCTCTTCTTCTTCATCGACGTTGATATTCGTGATGAGCTTTATCTCCTCCTTCGTCATACCGTTCGTTTCGATATCTTTTGGCATGTACTGTGCGGCGATGGGGTCATTCAAATATGACGTCTCGGATGAGACTTTCGGAGTCGCCACGGTATTCTCTACTGCAGGTTCCTCTGAAACTTCACCAGACTCTAATTGTCGCATTCGTTCCTCTAAGTTCATTTTTACGTCGTCTTCGCTGTTTCCAAGCTTGGTTAAAGCTCTCGCTTGTTGCGCAGCCATTTCAAACTTGCTCGCAACAGTTGCGTCGCCTAAACTCGCCATTTCTTCGTTGTACATTCTATTTTTGTTAATTTTCGCCAAAGCTCGCGGGCTCACTCCGAGCGAAGCTACTTCTTCCTCCTCAACTGGCGCGTCAAAAGTCTTGCGTTCCCCAAGCGCAGCCTCTCCGGCTTCATCGCCACCGTTCGCGAAGGAATCATCCTCCGCTGGGGATTTAAAGTTTAAAGAATCGATCAGCTTTTGTTCTTCCTTCGTTAAGCCAGTCTCCGGGTCAACCTTGTTTCTACGTTTTTCTTGGCGTTTCATCTTCGCGACCTTGGCTTCCATGGCGCCCGCGTCCGTGCCTTCAGACAAAGGCACCGTCGTGGCGACTTTCCTCCACTTGCGTGGTTTCAAGCTCATCGGGTCCACATTCGCCGCCGGCTCTTCGTACGAGCTTTCGAGGGAGCCTTCGAGAGCACCACCACCATTGGAAGAATCTTCTTCGGATTCACCGATGGCAGCTTCGTTGACATTTTCTCCTTCGTTGTTGTTCATCTCTTCCTCCTGTTCTTCCTTGTCGTTAGAGGAAAACACGGAGTCGTCAAATTCAACGGACGCCAAAGCATCCGCCGCTTCCTTGGCGCCTTCTTCGTCCATGGAACCATTAAGTTCGTCCAACATGAGCTGCTCTTCCGGTGAGACACCAATAGCCATCGCGTTCTTGTTCGCCTTGTTAGCCTTCTTTATGGATTTTGCTTCGTTTCTCTCAATCGCAGCGCTCATCTCGTCCAAAGCGTCCATGCGTTTCATCAACTCAATCTCCTCCGGAGTTTTGCCGGCGAATCGAATGGCATCCGCCTTTGCTTTTGCTCTGGCAGCTCTTCTTTCCCGAGCTTCTTGCTCTTTCTTGGCTTTAGCGGCTTCAAACTCTTCCTTCTCTTCTTCGAGTTGTTGCTGCACGGCTTTCCTGTGCGCTTCAACTTTTGCCGCTTTGGCCAATTCCTTCTTCGCCGCCTCAAAGTCAATCTCTTCGTCTTCCTCCGAGGAGTTCGCAGCTTCTTTTCGTTCCTTTTCCAGGAATTTTTCGTCGTCCGCGTGCGCCACGATCTCGTCAATTTCGTCGCTTTGCGCATTCGCAGCTTCTTCTTCCTCAGTCAAAAACGGTTCCGGTTGGTCCAGTTGGATGTTTTCACTTTGCTGTTCAGATTTTTCTTCAACGCCTTGCTCTTTATCCTCTTCAGCAAGCGCTCCTTCTTCTTCACTCCCCGCGGCTGGAGAAACTTCCAATTCTACAACCTCGTTGTGCACCTCGCCGGTGTCGGTGGTAAACTTTCGTGACTTGCTCTTGTGAGACATTTTATGGTCAACCTTTTTGTGGTGCAGCGCCTTCCTCGCCGCTTCGATTTCAGTCTTTTCGATTTGCGTTTGGCGATCGATTTGCGACTGGCTTTCCGCTTGGATTCTCGCGATTTCTGCCTTTCGGTCATTCTCGACGTCTATCTTGGCTTGCTTTTCAGCCGCGGCTGCTTGCTCTTCAGCCTCTTTCGCTTTGCGCGTCGCCTCTTCTTGCTCTCTGATGGCAGCCTGTTGCGCCGCGATGATTTCCTCGATCGGACATCCGTCATAGTTGCACGGTCCGTCCTTTCGTCCTTCCTTTTCCGCTTGAAGCGTTACGGCCGCATCGTTCTTCCATCCGCCGGTTGCTGTTGTTGTTGTTGTGGTGGTGGTAGAAGACTCTTCTGGAGAAGCAATCGCGGCGGCGTTAACTTTCATCTGCGTCTCCAAGTCCGTCGGTTGTTGCTGTTGTTGCTGCTCCTGCGATTGCAAATCGTTCAACTGGTCTATTGTCGGAGTGGAAACCGGTTGCGTTTGTTCAGCCTGTGCTTGCGCTGCGGCGTCAGTTGTTGTCGCCGCCGCCGTTGCCGATTGTTCCATTTCTGCCTCCTTCGCGACTATGTCCAATGCCTTCTTCTCCTCTTCGGCAGCTTTCTCTGCATCCATTTGCGCCTTGTCGCTCGCTGCCTTGAGTTCTTTTTTCAATCTTTCAACCTTTTGCGCCGGAGTTTCGTTCTCCGGGATGGTTTTGGAAGTATCTTCAGAAGGCTTGTCATTCGCCGGTTCTGGAACATCTTCAGAAGGCTTGTCATTCGCCGGTTCTGGAGCATTTTCCTTTGATTGGTTCTCCTCGTCCGCGGCGCCCTTCAAATCGGCTTTATCCATGGCCAAAATCTCTTTCGGCGTCATCTCGTTCGCCGTCAGCGCGGATGCCGCCGACGCTTGCGTGTGCTCCGAGTTCGTAATCGCCGGAACGAACACCTTTTGCGAGGACATGGCCGTGTTCAAAAGACCGCTCACACTGCCGTCGGACGGTTCGTCGGCGTCTGAAGCGCCGCCAACTTGAGCCGTCTGCGGTTGTTGTCCATCTTCCGTTAGCTGCTGCGCGTCCACTTCGCACAACGCCAACTCTGACTGCACAGAAAATGAGCAATCAGAGTGGCAGCTTCCCCAAACGAACGATCGACCATCGCTCTCTTTATACACGCGATCGTAGAACGTCTTGGTCGAATCTGAGAACGTCGACGTCGTGCACTCCTTCATGTCGAACATATTGTTCGGGTTTCGTCCTAAGTTATTCTCCGGCGTGCACGATTCTGGGTTGTTTGGTGAGCTCACGCACCCTGCATCTTTCCTAAATGCTGGTCCGTTCGGTCCATTCTTCTCGTACAACGCAAACGTAAACTCGTCTCCCGGCGCCAACGCTCGCGCGTCTACTTCAAACGCTCCGCACGCCGTCGCCGTCATTTCGATCCCGCGATCAAACGCCAGCTCTGGGTTTTGTTGCGAGCGGACGATGATTCGCGCGCCCATGTTCTTCTTCCACGTCGTTGGATCCGGGCGGAAGTCCAACACGTGTAACGGCGCGCACGCCGTGTGCAACTTGATCGTCTTCGTCGCGGCAGTTGATTCGTTTAGGGTCTCGCCTTCTCCAAGAGGTCTTGGCGCGGGTCGCCCCATCGGTTTCCCGCCGCTGCTCAAGGCGATTGACGTCGCCACGACGGCGATGCCAGACCCGGCGAGAACCTTCGTCCACTTCCTCGAAAACGTCGACGACGATTTCGACGACGACGCGAAGTCTTTTTTGACCAGCAACGCGTCCTCTTCGTCCGCCGTCTCGCGATAATCATCATCGGTCCCCAAAGCCGCGGACGAGGACGACCCGAAAAACGACATCATCGTCTTTGGGGAAATAATGCGATTTGCCAATCTCTCTTCTTCTTCGTGCGCGCGTATCAAACGTCTTTATTACTCTCTTTATGAAACAACACGCGCGTCTTCTCGCAAACGACGCTCTCTGCTATGTGGTGCGGCAGGAGGCAACAACACAACACCAAGCTCGAAGATCGAAACAACTTCTTCTTCTGTGCGCGTCTCGAATGTGACGAGAGATATAAAACCAATGCCGCTCGCCAATTTTTTTTTTTTTGATTTGATACCCTAAACATATAATTTTGAACTTTGGTGGGGGACCTTTTTTCGTTTGTGTCACGTGATACGACACATATATGGTGGGTCTGCCTGCGCGCGGAGGACGTTCGCGATACTACGCGTGAATGAGAGCACGTGTTTTGTGTGCATCGTTATTTTTCGTTCTTCTTCTTCTTCTTCTTCTTGTACTATTATTATTATTACTACTACTACTTCTGGAACAAAATGAGGTGTTCTTTTCTCGCGCCGTTGTAGACGGTTCCGGTACTTTCGACGGATCGCACGACGGCGAGAGAACAGCTGGCGAGACGCTCGAAACCGACGCGTTCGGCGACGTCGACGGTGCTTCGTAAAGCGTTTACGTTTGCACCGTCGCCAATCATGACGAGCATGCGACCGGACGGTTTTAAGGTTTTGTAGGCATTGGCGAGCCATTGGGTCTGGGACGCCAACCATTTGTCGTTGAACGCGCGCGGGTCTTTGCGTAACTCTCTTTTGGATCCGAATTCGTTGGCGGAGCTGAAATCGGCGCTCCACTGTTTGCGGTTACCGCGTTCGTCCAGTTCGTTCGAATTTGGAACTTCGGCGTTGATGTAGTACGACGTCGGTGACAGGAAACCACCCTCGTTTTTGTTTTCCTCCTCTTCTTTTTTTGTCGTTACCAAGCTTCCGACGCGAAATCTTGAGCGTTGTTTTCTCGCAAACGAGACGTAATCGTACACGCCCGGGTAAGGAGGACTCGTGAGTATTCCCGAAATCGTCCCAATCTTATCTTTAGGAACTAAATCGTCGAATCGAGCGTCGCCTTTACGCACGATTACGTTTGCTTTTCCACCTACCGCGTCGTGTAAATCCTTCACGCGAAATATGTACTCGTCGACGCACCGCTCGTAAAATCTAAGCGGCGAATAATACGAGTCGTCTCTATCGCTATTCCTCGAATTGCTTTGAACTCGTCGTCGCTTCCCAAACCGTTTCTTTCTCTTATTTCGTTTCTCTCGCACGAAATGTCTCCGTTCTGCTTCGGCCAAACAGAAGAAAAGTGCCGTTTTTCGCGTCGTAGAATCTACTCCGTTGCTATTGTTACTACTAGTATTATCGCTGCTCTCGCATTCTAAAATCGCTTTCTCTGCTGCCGCTGCTATATTCGCAAAGCTTCCTCCTTTATGACTTCGCGCATTATCATCTTGCCTTTCGTCTCCCTTCTTTTTCGTCTGCTCCTCATCCTTCTCCTTTTCCAAGGCAATAATCTCCTCAATCCTCCTCATTCTTTCTCTCAACCACGTCTCTTCTTTCGCTACATTTTCTGGCACCCAAACGCGATGGCCGCAGACGTGTAAAGCCAACGGACTCACATCCGTTCCGTACGCGATTAAATTTTTCGTCATCGCCACGACTGGTACCGTTCCACCGCCGCAAAACGGGTCCAAAATGCTTTCTTTGTTGTGCGTGTTATCATCTTCGCCTTCGCTCGACGTAAAGTTTTCCAACAGAAGTTCAACGCATCTCTCTGCAGCCGCCGGTTGCATGCCGGCTAAGATTTCCCCGAACCCGTGCGTAACTCGTCGAAACCCACTCGGTACGTGCGTGAACCCGTGTTTCCATTGCATTCTCATGGCATGTAAAAGTACGGATGTGTATCGCTCCGGACCGTGGAAGGTTTCCGTGAATTCCGACGACGGGATTTGCGTTCGTTGGTAGTAATCGAGAGCTTCTTCTCTTTCGGTGGGTGTGGCGTTCGGATTGGATATCGCCGCACGAGCCGTGGCGTTCCTGGAACGACGTCTTGGCAGTCGCGCTGATCGATGCGACGACGTCGACGTCGTCGGTTGAAACGCGATAAAAGAGGGATCCAAGCGCATCGTCGTCGTCGTCGTCATCATCAGCAGTCTTCTTCTTCTTCTTCTTCTCTTTCGCACGTAGTAAAAAAAGTGGGGGCAAAAAGGTGTGTGAGGTGTTCAATAGTGCGTACATGCATACATATACGGTTTTTACATCTCTGCTACGGTTTATTTAGTATTCTTCTCGGCTTTCTCGAACGCTCTCTTTAAATCGTTCAACAGATCCTCGGCATCTTCGATGCCGCAACTTATGCGGACCAAGTCGTCCGGCAAGCCTCGCGCAGCTCTAACTTCCGCCGGAATACTCGCGTGCGACATAAAGCACGGCAAGGAAATCAAACTGGTCACGCCACCGAATGAGACGGTAATTTTGAACAGTTTCGTTTCTTCGACTATGGTTTTGGAAAAGTTGACGTCACCGGTGGTGAAGGAGAGAATGGACCCGGCGCCGGTGGCTTGGGAAAAGTGCAAGTCGTGAAACGGGTTGGATTTTAAACCCGGGTAGTTCACTCTTTGCACTTTCGGGTGATTTTCGATCCATTCGGCTAATTTCATCGCGTTTTCTTGTTGTTTTTTCATTCGTAAGTCCATGGTTTTGATTCCTCTCAACGCTAACCAACAATCGAACGGTCCTAAAAGCGTGCCGCAGGCGTTTTGGAAAAAGTAGACGCGTTTGGCTAACTCTTCGCCTTTCACGGCGAGCAAACCGCCGGTAACGTCCGAGTGACCGGCGATGAACTTCGTCGCCGAAACCATGCTAATATCTGCCCCTAACTCTAACGGATTTTGAAACGTCGCGGTCATGATGGAATTATCCACGCACACCAAAGCGCCTTTCTTCTTGGCCATTTCGCAAATTTTACGCACGTCGATGCATTGCAACCTCGGATTCGTCGGCGATTCCAGCATAACCATCGTCGTCGGTCCGCCGTTAATAGCCTCTTCCACTGCTTTTAAATCCGTGCAGTCTACATTCACGACTTCAATTCCAACTTCTGGAACTACCTGCGCTAACAACCGACTCGTCCCGCCGTAAATATCGTCGCCGGTAACGATACGCTCTCCGTTTTTCACCAGTCTCGTCACCGTGGCTAACGCGCTCATGCCGGAGCTAAACGCGAACGCTCTCGTCGCCCCTTCGATGTCTGCGAACTGTTCTTCCAGTTGGTCTCGGCTTGGGTTGCCGCTTCGCGTGTAATCGTACCGTCCATTTTCCGTCGCGTTCGGCTGCGCGAACGTCGCCGTCTGGTAGAGCGGAGGTGCAGACGCCGCGTACGGGTCCTCGACGGACGTCTTCGGATGGACCAGTTTCGTCGCGATGCTGAGTGTTTGTGATTCCTCTGTCTCCTCCTCCATCTCAAAACTTTTGGCCCTCGTTCTTCTTCGCCAGAAGACGCCGCCGCCTTTTCGAGGCGCACTTCTTCCCCCGCGGGTGGTGAAAGGACCACCGAAGCCGCCTCCTCTCGACCCACCACACAAAAAGGGTGTATCTGGAGATACCACCGACGATACTACGGCTCTTCGTCTCAAAGGCTGCTGCTGACGACTTTGACGATGAATCGCCCCACCCTTTCGTCCTCCTCCTCCCAATGTGACAAAAGTCGATTTCGACGACGTAAACGACGACGACGACGATGCTAAAACCGGAGGACGCCGCGCACACAATGACGACGACACCAACACCATGTATAACCACGGGAGTCGCAGAGTAGCACTAAAGGAGTAGCAGCAGGAGTAGTTCTTCTTCTTCTTCTTTGTCTTCTTCTTCAATGAGGTCCACACAAAACTTCTTTCGTAGTACTACTAAGTAAGGGCAAAGGCGGCAGACGACACAAAAAAAAACAGCTCCAAAGAAGAGACCAAAAAAACAAAAAGCCTCCAACAAAAAAAAAACTCAACACAAGTCATAAA
>MDSZ01236482.1_pt1 | contig 23333 bp, 29 predicted proteins | sample 811201 | NCBI WGS metagenome assembly MDSZ01 (sample SAMN05326647, study PRJNA326480) | marine metagenome | isolation source: seawater | place: Indian Ocean: North | collected 2010
ATGTATTTATTCTAAGAGAAAATTATGTATCAAATAGAAAAAGATTATATGAACATTATGCTGGAATGTTTCCAACATTTGAAATGTTTTGTCAAGTAATGGATCAATGCACGGAAAATTACGAATGTTTAGTTATAAATAATAATGCAAAATCAAATAAATTAACTGATCAAGTATTTTGGTATAAAGCAGATCCACATCAAGATTTTAAAATTGGTGCAGAAACTTATTGGCAATATTCAAAAAAAAATTATAGTAATGAAAATGTTGAGAATGATTTTCAACATACCCCTAAAAATAAAATTTCAGTTAATAAATTATACTGATTTTAATTTATTTAATATACCATTATAACTACGCTCATTTGAAGGAGTTCTTGAAACTACTTTACCATTATTATCTAATTTTTCAATAAAATAAGAAGGGAAGCCTCTTACTCCATATTCTTTAACTTTATCTTCAGATTCATCTGAATTATGAGAAACAATTTCTACTTTATTATTACCAATTGTCTTTCCATGATAATCATTCTTTAATTTATCATAATCAGGTAATGCACGTTTTGAATGTCCACACCACGGAGCATAAACCATAACAGATCTAACTGTTCCTTGAGAATTAGAATTGGAATTCATATTAGAATTTAACTTAGAATTTGATCCTTGCAATGGACTTCCAAAATCGACTGATGCATATGGTGAAAAATTAGTGTTTCTATTAGAATTGTTTCTATTAGAATTGTTTCTATTAGAATTATTTCTATTAGAATTATTTCTATTAGAATTATTTCTATTAGAATTATTTCTATTAGAATTAAATACTTGATTATCTAATAAACCTCCTTTAGATGTTTTATCAAAAGCAGCGAATTGAGTATCATAAATATTATTTGATGTGAAAGAAAATGAACCATCTGGAATGCTCTTCTCAATATTAATTTCACCTTTATTTCCATAATTTCTCAAAAATGAAACTTCTTCTTGCATTGATTGTGGAACTTTTAATCCATAATCTTGATTAGATGATGCTAATAATAATTCACCAGGCGAGTATGGTTTTGTATTATTAGTAAACGAAGATGAAATACTATTCATCTTACAAGTATTCCCAACACACATTTTATTTCTTGTATTATTTGAATTATTTGAATTATTTGAATTATTTGAATTATTTGAATTATTTGAATTTCTTGAATTATTTGAATTTAAAGATAATGCTTTATCAAAAACATCATCCTTAATTTTACTTCCAATCAATTTTCCATCTTCAATAACTAATTGAACATTATCTCTGGTTGTTGATAAAATAGCTTTTCCATCATTAATAACAACACTACCTAAATGTTGTCCTGCATTTGTAAAAGCATCTGCTACTTTTTTACCATCAAACTTCAATAAACTTGATGTTATATTCTCACCTTCTTGAAGAGTGTCTTTTGCTAAATCAACACTTCCGTGTAAAACTAATTTCACATCATCTAAACCTCTTACAACTAATCCTTTCGTCTTTGAAAAAATTATATCGCCAAGATTATCATTTGAATTTAATATTACCTTTGATTTACTTGATTTAGAATTAGAATTAGAATTCATATTAGAATTAGAATTCATATTAGAATTAGAATTCATATTAGAATTAGTCTTTAAATTTACATTAGAATTGGAATTAATATTAGCCATCCCTTCTGAGTTTTTACACAAAAATAAAAAAACAACAAAAAATATTAATGCGATACAATAATTATTCATTTATTATATAATATAAATTATTTTTTTTTTTATTAAAATAGTAAAATTAAATTATCATTTCCGTTAATTTTATAAATTCTTTTTTACCATTAAAATTTCTAACAATAATAAAAGGTAATTTTTTCTCATTATATTCCTTATTTGCAATATCAACAACATTTGAATATTTATCAGAATTCTCTAATAAACTTGGAGAACCATCTGCAAGTTGTTGAGCTCTTTCGGAAATAATCTTAGTTTTTTCATATTTACTAATTATATTACTTGTTCTATTAAATTTCTTATTATCATCATAATTTTTATAAAATAAATTACTATCTAATTCAATTATAGTTTCTATTTCATCGTCACTCTCAGAATCATATTCTTCTTTATCCATTTAATATAATAAATATAATATAATTTTAAATCAAATTTTTTTAATTATTCCACTTTTGATTGCAATAATTACATATATAAATATACTTAATATTCTTGTAATCATATTTAACATAAGATATATTACTTGGTTTATTTTCTACAATTGATTTACATTGATCATTGGGACATTTAAATAATTTATTATTTTTAATTTTAGGAATTGTAACATCCAAACTTAAATATTTATTATTATTTATACTCTCACTTAAATCTATATTAAAATTATTATTATATATACAATTGTCTTTTTTATCATAATTTGTTTTGAATCCACAATCCTTACAAACCAAAATTAATTTTTCATCTTGAATATTTAAATACAACATATTTTCACAAACTTTACAAAAATTTAATTCCATATTTTATATTTATGTTTATATTTATATTTATAAATAAATTCAAATTAAATTTTTAATTCTAAAATTAAATTATTAAAATCCTCAATTAATTTATTATATTCTAATTTATAATCCTTAATATTATATACTTTAAAATTTATAATATAATTATTTGTTTTAGTATTTAATATCATATTTTTTATATCTTCCTTATTTGTTTTAAATTTTTCAATCATAATAGGTTTAAATTCTTCATAACCATTCGGAATATCTTTTAAATTTTTTAAAATTAATGTTTTAATATTCTCATAAAATATTATATTTCTAAAATTCTTACATAATTCAACATTCGTTATTCCGGGTTCATGAAGTAATGGATTTGAATCTAATAATGATTGTAATGTTATTAATACACTGCAAATATCCATAATAGATGTCCATTTTGGACCTGACCAAGTTCCTAAAATAGATAAACATACTTTCCCATATCCACTCGAATGATGACCAACATATAAATTAGGATGAATTCTTATATTATTTCTTGATATATAAGCAACATCCGGCGGAGAGAAAGGATAGTTGTTTGGAAATTTTAATTTAAAAAATAAATATCCTCCAAAATATATACTATCCTTCGGTCCAACTATCATAACATTCGCCTCCATTAAATTATCTTCATTAAATTTTACATATATACCCAAATCTTCCAAATTATTCTCTTTTATACTTTTTATATCTTTATTTATTATTCTTTTTAAAGCATTCGTTTTTGACATTATATATTTTATATCATAAATAACTTTTAAATATTCTAACTTTTTTTATTTTTATAATATATCTATTTTTTTAAATTAATATTTTGTAGTTTATTAACTAGTTAATTTTTGTAATATTTATTTATTTTATGTAATAATAAAAATTTGAAATATTTAAAAAAAAAATAATTATAATATTTATTATGAATTCTGAAAATTTTAAGGAATTTTTACGTGGACATCCAAAAAAAAATATTACAACTCATACAGACATAGGAAAAGTAAAAATCCCATATTCAATAGAATCAAATGAATTAGATCAGTTTTATAAATTATATTCAGATGTTGTATTTAAAAATAATATTAATTTATCAATAGTTGAAAAACTTCAAGAAGTTTGTCCTTTAGTTATTGATTTAGATTTTAAATATATTAAAAACTTTAATGAAAGACAATATACAAACTCTTTCATTAAAAAATTTATTAAATTTATTTTTGAAAAATTATCTCATTTATTTAATCTTGAAGATAAACATTCATTAATTTGGATAATGGAGAAACCAAATATATGTAATAATATAGATAAACAAAATTATAAATCAAAAGATGGTATTCATATTTTATTACCATCTATTCACGCAAATATAAATACTTATAAAATACTTATTGATGATATTATAAATGATTCTGAAACATTAAAAGATATCTTAAATCAAACTTGTTTATCCATACCAGATAATAATATAAATGAGATTATTGATAAATCAATTTATACTGGAAATTGGTTACTTTATGGTTCTGGTAAAGAAGATGATATTGAAAGAAAAAATATTTATACTTTAACAAATATTTATAAATTTAATTTAAACTCAGAAACATTCGTAAAAAAAGATATAAATTTATACTTAAATAGTCCAATTGATATTATTCGAAAAAATAGCGTTGCTTTGCCTAGAAAAGAAAATATTACTTATACAGAATATTTAGATAATAAACTTAAAGATATAACTAAAACTAATAATGTAGTAATGAATCAGAATATAAATAGAAATTTGAATTTAAATGATATGGATATAGATGAATTGATTCATATAAAAATGGAAAAAATAATTAATGAAGATGATATAAATATTGCTTGTAAACTAGTTAATATTTTGAATGATTCTAGAGCAGAAGATTATAAAGATTGGATTAATTTGGGATTTTTATTAAATACTTTATCTCAACAAAGATCAGTAGATAATCAAGAAGATAAAATATTTTCAACCTATAAAAATTTTAGTAAGAAATCAAGTAAATATAATGAAAATGCAACTATAAAACAGTGGAATATATTTACTAAAACAAACAAAAATGACTATACTTTAGGAACATTACATTATTGGGCAAAAATAGATAATATTGAAGAATATAATAAAATTATGAAGGAAGCACTTATAGGTGAAATAAAAGGTTATGTTTCAAAAGGACATGCTGGAGAACCAAATGCTGTAGCTAGAACTGTATATAAATATTTTAAAAATATGTTTGTTTATATTAATTCAAAAAAAGAAACATGGTATTTTTATAATGATAAAAAAGGGGGAAAATGGGAACTTACTAATAAAGGTATGGAATTAAGAAAAAGACTATCAACAGAAATATTTGATATATATGATTATGTTGAAAGATTTTATAAAAAGAAGAGAGATGATGAAGAAAACGAAGATAAGAAAAAAGATATTGAAAAATATGAAATTAATAAAATTTTGGCAATTAAATCTGATTTGTTAAAAACATGTTTTAAAAAGAATGTTATTGAAGAATGTAAAGAATTCTTTGATGATAAAGAATTTATGGATAAATTAGATCAAAATACTCAACTAATTGGTTTTGAAAATGGTATTTATGACTTAAATACAAAAATGTTTCGTCAAGGACTTCCTGATGATTATGTTAGTTTATCTACTGGTTATCCATTAAAAATATCAAAAATGCCTATAGAATTAAATGATATTAATAATGAAATTGAAAATATTGTTATGAATAGTCTTATTGATAAAGATAAAGAATTTTCACAAATTAAAAAATCATTTGATAAATTTATTAAACAAGTTATACCGATTGATAATGTTAGAAATTATTTATTTAGATTCCTATCAAGTTGTTTAAGTGGAGAGGTAAGAGAGGAAAAATTTAGGTTATGGACTGGTAGTGGAGGTAATGGTAAATCAAAAATTATAGAACTATTTAATTTGATTTTAGGTAAATATAGTGGTCAGCTTGATGTTTCATATCTAACAAATAAAAGGGGTGGTTCAAGTCAGGCATCTCCTGAATTAGAAAATATTAGAAATGCTAGATTTGTATATTTAACAGAACCAGATAAAAATGATACTATCTTTGTAGGAAAGTTAAAGCAGATTACCGGAGGTGATAAATTAAATACTAGACAATTATATGGAGAAACAAGTGAATTTAAACCACAATTTAAAATGGTTCTAATGTGTAATGATTTGCCTGAATTAGCAGGTAATGATGGTGGAACATGGAGAAGAATTGAAGTTTTAGATTTTATTTCAAAATTTGTTGAAGAACCGAATCCTAATAATAAGAATCCTCATATTTATTTAATGGATAAACAATTGCAATCTAATTTTGAATATTGGAAGATTTTGTTTATGATTAAATTACTAAATATTTATAATGATTATAATAAAACTGAAAAAGAAGGTGGTGGAACTCAACCACCTCCCGAAGTGTTAGAAGCTACCGAAAGATATAAATGTTCAAATGATATTATTTCACAATGGTATAATGATCGTTTGCAATGGTTTCCAATGGTTACTAATAAAAATAATGTTGAACAAGCACCTATTCCATGGAAAAAATTACAAGATGATTGGAAATATTTCTGTCAAGAAAACCATTATAATGAAAAATCAATTAAACCAAAAGAACTTCAAGCAGCATTAATAACTTATCAATTAGATAGTTCATATGGTTGGAATGTTGGTAAAACTGTTGCTGAGAAAGCTCTAAATGGGACAAATGCGAAACCTTTATTCAACATTGGTCCTGAACCTGATCCTAATAATTAAATAATTTATTATTTAATATAAAATCTTCTGTTTGTAAATACCCTTGAATAAAAAAAAACTCATTTTCTTTTTTTGATAATTTTAAATTAAACATTGATTTATTTAATTCTAACTTTATAATTCTTTTTTTTTTCTTCATAAATGCACCCATTACTTCGGAATGTCCATAAATATAATATATTCTTCTTAAATAATCAAATATATTATTAATATCTTTATTATTTGAACAATCTGATATATAAAATGCTAAATAATTTTTAGATTTATTATATTCTAAAGGTAAACATCCACCTAAACCACCATCAACATATAATTTATTATTATATTTAATAGGTTTAAATATAATAGGAATACATGTTGTCATTAAAATTAATGTGATTATATCCATATCTGGATAATTTTTATAATTAATATATTCAATTTTATTATCTGTAATATTAGTTACTTTTATAGTAAATTTAATTTTTGAATAATTATATAATTCTTTAAGTGTAATATTTGATTTATTTATATTACTTAATTTTAAAAATAATTCAATACAATTTTTTAATTCATCTTGTTTAAAAAATCCTAATTCTGTAAATAATGAATTTAAATTATACTCATCAGGATTTATAATTGATGGAATTTGATTATAAAGATTATAAAATAATTTTAAATTCATTTTTAAAACTAAAGGTAAAGCTATAATACTACCAACTGATAATGAAATAATATGTTTTATATTATTATAATCAATTATATTTTTATCAAATAAATATTTAAAAGAACCTATTAAAGATATACCTTTTGTGCTTCCACCTGATATTATTAAGGTATCTATCATAAATTTTTTTATAATTATATAATATAATATTAATTTAATGAGTGAAATAAACATAGATGAATTATTTACTACAATTAATGATAAAAATCAAAAAAGATTAGAAAATTTTGATAGTATATTAATTAAAATTCATAATAGAATTAAATTTAATTCTCAATTAGAAAAAACATACTGCATCTATAAAATACCAGAATTTATTATTGGATTACCTTTATATAATATTAATCAATTAAAAAATTACTTAATTACTTCATTAAAAAAAAATGGTTTCGAAATTATGCATATTGAACCAAATTTTCTATTTATATCTTGGGGAGATATAGATTTAAAAAAATTAAAAAAAAAACCAAAAAAAGAAATAAAACAAACTTCAAACTTTAAATCGATTGATGAATATAATCCTAAAGGAGAATTTTTATATAATGATAACTCTATGAGAATAATTCATGATAAATCAAAACAATTCTTAAATTAATCATCCCACAACTTTGATGGAATAGACATGTTTTTTTGAAACTCCTTCATTACCTCCTTATTTATTACAATCTTAGGAGTATGATCATAAACAACCTTAACTTCTTTTTTTTCTTTATCTTTATTTTTATTTTTATATTTATTCTTATTATAACTCTTTGGAAATTTATTCATTTAATATTTATAAATATTAAATTCAAATATTCAAATTTTATTTAATCATCCGATTTTTCTTTATTTTTATATTTATTATAAACACAAATTAATAAAATTACTATTATTCCAATTAATATGAAATTCATATTATCTTTAATAATTTTCATTAAATCTCCTGATTCATTAACTTCAATCTTATAAATTTCACCACTCGGCATTTATATTAATAATATAAAATTAATATGAACTTTTACCTAATTTATAAATCCAATCAATCAATATTAAATAAAAAATACCACTTAAAATAAATAATATTAAATCATTAAATTCATCGTCATTTGTAGTATTTAAAGAAAATCCCTCCATTATATGAGAGTTTTTATTTGAATTATTATTTGAATTATTATTATTATTATCATTATTAGAATTATTATTAGAATTATTTGTATTTAACTCTAAATTATAACGTTCTCTTTGATATTTTTTAAATAATTCATATTCTTTATCGCTTAATTCTAAAATATTTTTGGATTCTTCTGGTTCTTTATAATCATCATATCTCTTAAATTGATTATCGAAAGATTGAATATGATTTCTTTTTAATTGATCATTCACAAAAGTTTGATCAAATTTATTAAGTTTTATTCTATCATCAGCATTCATTAATTTATATTGCTTAGTTTTCTTATTTTTTTTCACCTTTATATCAGAATTAATTAAAAAAGCATCTTCTAAAGGACATCCAAAATTATCCATTTATATATATATAATTATATATTATTATTATATAAATAAATGAATATATCGCCGAGTTTTGACAATAAATACATTTGGGGTGCAATGATGATGTGCATTAATATTGGTTCAAGATTTATTATAAATGAATTAGATGATAAACAAAAAATGTTCTTAACAAACAATAAAATTATAAGAAAAATAGTTATTTTCTTATTATTATATGTTTATACAAAAGATATCTTAAAATCATTAATTCTTACAATTATCTTTATATTCTTAATAAAAGAATTCTTTAATGAAGATGGAGATTATTCAATTTTAAATAAAATTTTTGATTATAATGATTATAAATTAAAAAATAATTCATACATTAAAAAAGATAATAAAATTATCACAAATAATGATAATGAAAAAAATAATAATGATAATGATAATGATAATGATAATGATAATGATAAATCATTAGATAAATTGAAAGATAAAAAAAAAATATTAGACGAAATAAAAAAAAATATTAATTTATTATAAATTTAAAGTGATTCTACCACTCGCATTACTATTTTTATCTGTATCTCCACTTATTATTGAAACTGAGTCCAAATCAGGTATATTATTTGGTTGCAAATTCATTTGATTTATTAAATCATCCAATCCAGCAGCCGGACCACTCATTTCAGGACGGTTTTGACTTAAATTAGGTTGAACTTCCGGTTCTCTTTGTTGTTGTGGATTAGCCATTGAACCTACTGCTGCTTTCGCAAATTGTTTCATTAAGTCTGGATTCTGCTTCATTATATCATCCATGCCAGGCATTGAAGATTTAAATAATGTGTTTTGAAGATGGAACATAAAACCTGACCCAGCTAATAACATAACTAAACGAATTTCAGGCGCCATTTGACCACCTCCACCATATTTTAAATATAATTCTTCAAATACTTCATCAAAATCATTAATATTATCATTCACCGATTCTGACCAACCATCCAACTTAATATTAAAAGGATCAAACTTATTATTTAAAAATTCTGCTCCTGTTACCAAAGCCATCATTACCTTTCTTTGAAATTTAATTGAATTATCAACTTGTCTTTGCATCTTTAATTTTAAATATTCATTTCTCATATCTTCTAATTGAGAGTTCATGTTATAATTCATTGTTGTTCTTATACCTTGACTTTCAAGTCTTTTAAATTTATAAATTAAATCAATCTTTTCATTTTTTATATCATTTGGTGATAAACTATGAATTGGTTTAAATTCATCAGATGAACTTTTAACATTCATCATATTTTCATCAATCTGAATATTTTTCTCTTTTGTATCATTCACATTATCATTCAAATTCATATCTATTTTCTCTTCTACAAAATTTATTGAATTTGTATTATCTACTTTTAAAGATTTAACTGATTCTTCACCACTTGAATATCCACCACCCCCTGTATCTTCCATCTTTCTTGAATTATTCGCTAATAAATCAACCCCCAATAAATCATCAGATGATCTTATATTTAATGGGGTTATACTTGGAGAATTCTGAGATGGTAAATTCAACTCTTTATCTTCATCAAAATTTAATTTATAATCTTCCATATATTATATAAAAAATTTTATATTTTTAATAAATACGCACTTATTCTTAAATATTTAAATAATCATTCATGTTTTGAGGCATCTCATTAATTTCTATATTATAATGCTTTTTTATATTATTAAATTTCTCATCATCTCTATTTGTTAAAAAATTTATACTTAAACCTTTGCGTCCATATCTTCCACTTCTACCTATCCTATGAATATATGTTTCCAAATTTAAAGGTAAATCATAATTTATAACCAATGATAATTGTTGAATATCGATCCCCCTTGATAATAAATCTGTAGATAACAATATTCTTAATCCACCACTTTTAAATTTTTCTATAATTTCCGTTCTCTCATTCGCAGTTAAATCACCATGAATACACGCAGAAGGAAAACCATCGTAAACCAAATTATCATTTATATTAATCATCCTTAACTTTGAATTCAAATAAATTATACATTGAGAAATATTAAATGTATTATAAATATCCTTCAAAACATCATACTTCATATCATTATTATCCAACTTTATATAAAATTGAGTTATACCATCCAACGATAACTCCTCTTTCTTTATCAATATATTCTCAGGATTATTCATAAACTTATCACTCAATTCTAATATATCATCTGGCATTGTCGCACTAAATAAACATATTTGAGTCTCTTTTGGAATATAACTAACTAAATTATAAATTGAATCACGAAAACCTAAAGATAATATCTCATCAGCTTCATCAAAAACTAATATCTTCAATTTATTTGTAAATAAATGCCTGCGATTTATCATATCCAAAATTCTACCAGGAGTCCCTATTATTATCTGTGGCAACTTCTTTAAATCTTCTATACTATCTTTAATACTTGTTTTACCTATCATTTTTAATAAACTTACATCCATATATTGACTCAAATCCTTAAAAACATTAAATGTCTGATTCGCCAACTCATGCGTCGGACTTATTACTATTGATTGAGTATATTTTAAATCCAAATCTATATTATTTAAAACACCCATCGCAAAACTACCCGTCTTCCCTGTCCCAGATTGAGCTTGCGCTATTAAATCCTTACCCTCATTTATTATAGGTATTGATTTATATTGAATTGGTGATGGATTCTCAAATCCATATGAAAATATACCACGCAATAAATTATCATTTAAATTTAAATCATCAAAACTTCTCTCCATTTTATTAATATAATAATAATTTATATTTTATCTTTAAATTATAAATTCTTTTTCAATAAATTATTGATTCCTTCTATATTTAAACCATTCACAACTCCCATACTTTCTCTATCTTTAAATATTATACATGTCGGAACACTATCCACATTACATTTTTCACATAATTCATTATTATCATCATTACTAATATCTATCTTATAAAATAATATCTTACTAGAATCAATTCTTTCCGCCAAATCACTTAATAATGGAGATAACTTTTTACATGGCCCACACCATGATGCTGTAAAATAAAAAAAAATTAAACAATTATTATCTAAAACTCTATAACAATCATCACCACTAATTTCATTCATTTAAATTATACATACTTTTTTAATAATCAGAATTAACCGATGAATCATCATCACTTTCATCATAATAATTTACTTCCTCCTTAAAACTTTTATATTCATTATATTCATTCATAAACTTCTCATAATCATTCACATTCAAAACATAATTATTATACTCATCAGCATTCATATTTATAATCTTTTCCATATCATGCTCAAAGTTAAATGTATTCTTTCTTTTTATATAAGCAATAGGAATTGGATCTTTATTAAATTTTTCTATATTTATTACTGTATCCCAATATTTTGGATATTTATCACTTATCTTATTACTACAAATATATGAACAACAATCCAATTTTTCAGTTTCATTCATAAATGACAACCAAGATTCCCCATCAATTTTTTTATTACAAATTAGACAATTCATATTTGAATTATTTTTTTTGAAAATTTTTGTTTTTATAAATTAATCCAAAATAAAATCAAATTAATAAAAAAAAGATAATTTTTATATTTAAAAAATTGAAGTTATTTAATATTATAAACAAAATGAACATTGATTTTAGTGATTTAAATAATTATATTAATCAATATGATTATCAATTAAATAAAGATAACATTAATGAATTTTATAATCAAATAGTAAATGAATTAATTGATATTTATGATTCTGATAATGAAATTATAAAACAAACAAATTTATATATTATTCAAAAGTTTGTTAAACAAATTTTAGATAATAAATTAATTTATATTCAAAGAAAAGAAAAATTTAATGAATTAACTAAATTAAAATTACCACCTCAAAGATCACCAGAATGGTATGAATTAAGAAGAGAAAAATTAACAGCAAGTTCACTTGCAGATGCTATTGGAAAAGGACATTTTAAAACAAGAGATGAATGTTTATTAGAAAAAATTGAACCAACTGAATATAAAATGAATCCAATTACTGAATGGGGTGTAAAATATGAAGATGTTGCAATAGAGTATTATGAATATTTAACAAAATCAAAAATTAGAGATTTTGGACTAATACCACATCCAACATTTCCTGTATTTGCTGCTTCACCAGATGGAATATGTGATGATTCTAGCCCAGATGAATATATTGGGAGAATGTTAGAAATTAAATGTCCACCTAAAAGAGTTTTTTCCAATAAAACTAAAATTCCTGAACATTATGAAATGCAAATGCAAGGTCAATTAGAATGTTGTGATTTAGATGAATGTGACTTCTTACAAGTCAAATTTGAAGAATATTCCTCTTATGATGAATATAAAAATGATGTTAATGATGAAGAACAACACGGTTTAACAAATAATAATTATCCAAAAGGATGTGTCATAACTTATCAAAAATTAAATGACAAAACCTATTATTATTTATATTGTCCAATATTCTCTTCAAATCAAGATATTGAAAAATGGATAACAATAAAAAAAGAATTTATAAATCAAAATAATCATCAACTATACGAAATTAAATATTGGAAAATATTACATTACAAAATAGATTTAGTAAAAAGAGATAAAGAATGGTGGAACAATAATATATTAAATATATTAGATTTCTATAAAGATTTAATTTATTATAAAAATAATATTAATGAATTAAAAAGCAGAATACAAAATAAAATTACTAATCTACCAGATTTTGCTTTATGTTCTGATGAAGAAAATTAAATTATTTTAATTCATTTATACTATTTAATTTATTTGATTCATGCAAAGGAACCCATTTATTAAACATATTATTAAATTTACATTCTACATATATATCATTTTTATCTGATTTAAATAAATCTGATATCATTTTTGATGTACTCAAATTTGGAATAGCAGCATAACCATACTTATAAAAACCATTATTATTCTCATTATTTAAATATAATTCATATATTTCAGGTTTTATAGTTTTTACTATCTTAAAATTAATATTTTTTTTATTATTCAAATCTTTCACAGAGAAATTATTATAATTAAATTTTTTAAAATCATTATCATTAAATAAATATAATAATTTTGAATATGTATTTTTTAACGGAATAAAATAAATTCCCTTTATATTATAATTCAATTTCTTTAAAAAATTTGTTAAAACATCATCTATCTCACATAAATCAAAGAATCTTTTTATTTTTATTGGACAAACATCACAAAATGAATCATTTATATATTTTTCCATTACAATATTATTTATTAAATTAATTCTATCCATTATATTTTTATTTAATAGTTTATCACCTTTATAAGTATAAATATCACAAAATAATAAATACCATTTATTATTATTATCTCTTAATAATTCTACCTCAAATAATGTTCCTTCAAATAAATCATCAAATCTATATTGAACTAAAAATATCTTAGGAAAATCATAACCATCACTTTTCTTTTTATCTATTAAAAAGCAATAATTATTATCATTAATTTGAGTGCAATATAATAAATAAGGTGCTCCTGAAGATTTTAAACAAAATATATGTGGATTATTTAAATATTTTGATGATTCGTCATTATATAATTTTGCATATCTATAATGATATTTTATACCAGTTTTAAGATATAAATCATTTAATATATATTTTTTTAATTCATTATTTGTAACATTATCTATTTTTTTATTGCAAAAATTTGTTTTTGTTAATGATTTAGGATCCATAATAATTATATTTATTATATTAACTTTAAATCAAATTTTTTTTTATAATCATATTATATAAATGCAAAATAAAACACATCTAACACAACAAATTCAATCAAAAAAACCAAGTTCTATTGATATGAATAGAATAATAGCAATGTTATTATTTTTAATAATAATAATTTTTATTTATTTCTTATATCAAAGAAATAAAACATTAAATTATTTAAATTTAGCAGAAATTTATGGTGTAACCAGCAAAGGTAAAATTATTGATACTGTTGTTATTGAAAAACATAATCAACCACCATGTAAAATTCAATCTGTATTAAGTAATGGGACGAAAACAATTCAAAATGATTGTGATGTAAAAAAACAACCTTCTAATATTAATTCAATCATTTTAGCATTAATCTTTACATCAGCTGCGGTTATATTTATTATTCTTAATTATTTCAAAATAATTTAAATATATATATATATTAATAATGAATTGTGAAAAAAAAACTCAAAAAGAAGAACAAAAAAAAAAAGATGCTCTAAACTCTATTTGGACACTTGAACAAGAAGAACTATTAGCAGAATGGGCTGAAAAAGCAGCATGCTATCGTTGGTTACATAATAGAGCTGAAAAGATGTATAGATGTAGAAATTACTCTTTCACTATACCAGTTATTATTTTATCCACTTTAACTGGAACAGCTAATTTTGCTATGGATTCTTTCGTTCCCCAAGATTATAAAAAAACAGCCATGGGATGCGTTGGTGGTGTTAATATATTCGCTGGTATTCTATCAACTCTACAAAATTTTCTAAGATATGCTGAATTAATGGAAGGACACAGATCATCTAGCGTATCTTGGTCAAAATTTGGTCGTAATATTTCGGTTGAATTAGCTCTCGATACTAAAAGAAGAAAACCTGCTGGAGATTTCCTAAAAATATGTAGAGCAGAATTTGATAGATTAATTGAATCATCACCATCCGTTGATGATAATATATTAAAAGAATTTAATCATACATTTAAAGAAACTGATGTTATAAGACCAGAAGTTTGTAATGGATTACATAAATGTAAAATTTATAAACAAAGTATTGAAGAAAAAGAAGAAGAAAAAATAGCACATGTTGTTGCCAATGCTGGTGAAAAATTATTATTAAATAGAAAAAATCATATGAAAACAGCTAAATCATGGAAACGTTTGGAAGTAAAACAAAATAAAACAAAATCAGAACCTCTGCAAAATATTCAAGAAACAAATACACCAACCAATAATGAAATTAAAAATATTGATCCATTAGACGATTTTTTAGATGGAATTAAAACTAAAAATAAAGATAATAATGAAGATAATAATGAAGATAAAGATATTGAAAATCAACCTTAATTATTAATTTGAATTTTTTTATTTATTTTTTATAAAATATTCAATAAAATGCTCAAACAATTTCTATATAAAGAACTCGAAGATCAAACAAAAGATTGGTGTAAAACATCAAATAAATGGACTATGAGAGTTTATTATCCATATGGAAAACCAAAACTAGCAAGACAATATGCACAAATGTCACAAGAATCTATTGATGATCTAAAAACAAAAAAAGAAGTGTTATCAAGCATTTTTAAAACAAAACTTTAATTATCTTTAATTATATTTATATCTTTTATATTAATTATATTTATATCTTTTATATTAATTTATCTTTTTTTATTATCTTTTTTATTTTATCTTTAAAAAATTTGATTTTTATTATAATATTTTTTAAATAAACAATCAATATGGATTGTCTTTCTAAGGAACAACTCCTACTCCTCCAACAACACCTTACATATGAAGTATATGAACAATTTATGAACATGTTTGATAGAGACGAAGAACTTATTCCAGATGATAATGAAGAATCATATAGATATATTCTAGATGTTTTGAAGAAACACGAGCATTTCGGACAGATTTCTGGTTGGGGAAATGAAGCTATCTTTATTAATATTCCAGCAGACCTTAAGACTCACGATTTATTTCATAACATTCGTGAGAATTCATCCATTAAGACTCAAAAAGATCTAATAGACTATCTAAATAGTTGCACACAGATACCAATTGCTCTCAAGTTTGGTTGCATGCGCGTCAAGGATAGTATCTAAGCAATCATCTCTGCCTTTATAGTAGGATAACAATTATATTCCTCTAATATAAAATTACTTTCATCTATATCATTTATATCAGTTATTTTTTTATTTAACCTTAAATTCGGAAAATTATTTGGAACATTACATATCTGTTCACCTATAGCATCTATATGATTCATATATATATGAGCATCACCAAGAATATGATGAAAATATCTTGGGGTATATCCTGTTATAGAACCTATTATATGCATTAATATTGAATAACTTGCAATATTAAATGGAACACCTAAAAACATATCTCCTGATCTTTGATACATTTGCGCATCTAAGTATCCTTTATCTACTGAAAATTGTATCATAACATGACAAGGAGGCAACGCCATCTTACTTAAATCACACGGATTCCAAGCCGATAATATTATTCTCCTACTATTCGGATCGTTTTTTATTAAATCTATCACATTTTGTAATTGATCTACACCTTCTTGAGAATAATCTTTTTTATTGTCATTATATTCTGCACCAAACCTTCTCCATTGAAAACCATAAATTGGACCCAATTCACCTTCCTTATAATTTAATCCACGCGATGATAAAAATTCCTTTGAAGCATTCGAATCCCATATATGAACATTCTTAGCATTTAACTCAATATTTGATGTTGAACCTCTTATAAACCATAATAACTCTCTTAGTATTGTTTTAAATGGCATTCTTTTTGTAGTTAATAATGGAAATCCATTTCTTAAATCAAATACCATTTTCTCACCAAATGAAGAAATAACCTTTGAATTTCTTGAGTCTTTAATATTATTCTTATATAAAATACTTTTCATTAAATTTAAATATTGTAATTCATCTTTATTTATAAATAATTTATTTTGATAAATATTATATGTTGCACCATGAAAAGTATCATTATTACACAAAACATTCACAATATCACTATCTACATATTTTCTATTTATTAATTCAAAATTCTTATCTTTATCTACATTAAAATCTAACTCTGGATATAAATATTTAGTTTCACTTAAACTTGAATAATGCGTATTATTTTTTATAATATCATAATTTATTAAAGTTTCATATATCTTATTTATTGAACTTATATATTTCTCATTCACATAATTATATAATTGACCACCACCTATTATAAATTTTTCACCCAATAAATTACCATTCTCCTCCTCCTTACATAAATATTCATAACAAAAATCAAAATCATTAAATACCTTCAAATTTTCTATCTCCATTTTCATATCTTTAAAATGATTTTTTGTTATAACTATATTTATTCTACCTTTTAATGGTTTAAATTTTTCTGGTAATGATAACCACGTATTATAACCCATTATAACTATGTTCTGATAACCTTTTTTATATTCTTGAGAAGTAACTTTCTTAAAATATTTTATATCCTCAGGTATCTTAAATAATAAATTATTATCATAACCTATTATATTCTCATTATTCTTACAATATATCAAATTTAACCTCATTTTATATTTTTATATTACATTTTATTGTTAAATAATTTCAAATTATAATATTTAATATATATATATATATAAACAGATATGGCAAAAAAATGTCCACCTAACACATTATGTTTTGATTCTTCATCACTTATTGTTTTATTTTTATTTATTATTTTATTTATTTACTTTTTTTCAATCAAAAAAAAATATAAACATCAAAATAAGAATCAAAATCAAAATCAAAATCAAAATATACCAATCAAAAAAGAAGAGAAAATTATTATTATTAATAATGAAGAAAAAAATAAATTACTTGAAGAACCAGGTCAATATTATCCAGGATTTAGAGGTGTTCCAATTAATATACGAACCAGAGGAGAACCAGATGATTATCAACAAATAGGAATATTAACATCTAATAATGATGTTAAACCATTATTCGGAAGAAGAATTTATAAAGGAGCAAATCTATGGAATTATTATTCCGCTTTAGATTCACACTTAGCAACTAAAATACCTATAAAAAAAACAAATAAAAATTGTATAGAAGAACAAGGATGCTCAGAAATTAGCAATGGTGATTCCGTCGAAATATCGGGATCGAATCAAACTTATAATGTTGAACTTTATCCAAATAATGAATTTAGATATATTCCTTATTAATCCTCCTTTTTATCTACCAATATATTTCCATCCTCATCTATTTCTTGATTTTCTACTGAATCATCCGATTCAATATTAGAATCAACCCCATCCTCTGAAATATCAGATTCTGAATCACTTATAAATGGTCTTAAATTTATTTCATAATTCACCTCATGAATCATCCAAGAAGTTCTCCGTATATATCTCAAAAAATTATAAAAATTATAATATATACTATTCGTTATTCTATAACATTTATTATATCTAAATGCTTCAAAATTATCTAACTCACATCCTATTATTAACATATTCTTTTTAAAAAAATCATTATTCTCTAATAAACTTTTAAAATAAACATTATTATAAACATTATTATAAGCACTATCCAACTTTTCCAAAATATCTAAATATTCATCATTTGATACTAAATTTCTCCTTAAAATATTAAAAGTATTATTAAATGTATAAATTATATACATAATATATAATTTATCATTACTTGATTCTACATTCTCCAAATTATCTTCATCTATTTTAAAAAAAAAATCATCATTCAATGAAACTTTATCATCATTGTCCAAATTACTTAAAAAATTCAAATTATCCATATTATTATTATAATAATACATTATTCTTTAAATAATTATCTTAATTTCTTCGCCATTGGACCTAATAAAACAACATTAACGACTGACAATAAAATAACAAAAACAATACCATGAACAAAGATTAATAAATTTCTTGATACTGATGCTGAATTGTTGTTAAAAAGTAATCTATCAATTGGTTTTAAAATTGGATTTAATAACTTATCCATAACATTTACTATTTCATCATTAGCTAATAATACAAATAAAATACCTCCCGCGACGCACAAATGGACAGTTTTGTCATACACAAATTTCTTAGCTTGTTCCGATAATTTCATTTTATTATATACATATAAAAAAATTTTCAATTAATTAAAAAATTTCTTTTTATAAAAATATTATTTATTATCAAAAAATCATTCTTTAATAAAATATCCCTCATCGCATCTATATTTTTATTCGTTTCCATTATTACACAATCAAAATTTTTCTTTGAAAATATTTCCCAAATCGGATTCTTATAATTAAAAAATAATATATTATATTCCTCATCACCCAAATCCTGAACTAATTTCTTCTCTTTTACCTTCTTCTCTATTTCTATATTCCTTATATTCCCATCAAATAATTTTATTAATTCTGAATTTAACCCCAATATTCTTATATCTTCCTTAAATATTTTCCTTAATAAATACTTTAATTTATTATCAATAACATCTATATTATTCAAAAAATCTGGAACATCTATTTCCAAATTCTCCAATTTTATATCCTTTAATCTATAATCTGTAATATTTCCTTTATGAATTAACTTTATTGTATCATAATAATTATCCTGCTTTCTATCATTACCTTTATTATAATGAAAAAAATCACCCTCCTTCTCCATATCTGACCACTTAAATCCACCCTTCTTCCAAAAATCTATCGTATGCAATAATGTCCCCTCAAAACACCTCAACTCATTCTCTGTTTTATATAATTTATCTTTATAACACAACATAGAATCACAATATATACATTCTAATCTCTTGCTACTTAACATCTTCAATTTTCTACGTAAATTTTTTCTATGATATACACAATCTACATCCATGTGTAATATATACTCATTTGATGCTAAACCTACTCCATAATCCCTCTTAAAACCATTTGGCAATATATCACATTTAATATGAAAATTATTCAAATCCTTATTTTCATCATCATCCTTATTATCTGGATTTAAATTTACTAAAGTCTTATTATTTTTACCAAATTCTATCTTATCTATATATTCCTTCTTATTATCCATATGAATATATATTACATTCTCCTCTAATGGTATACTTTCTATACTACTTTCAACTGAATCATCTATAATAATCCACTCTAATTTATCTTGAGGATAATCAATATTTTCATAATTATATTTTAATATTGGTAATAATTCTTTAAATTCATCTAATATTATTATAATAGAAACATTCGGTTCAAACTTAACAATACTCATTTATATCTTTAATTAATATATTATTTTTAGATATTTTACTTATTAAATACATTCATGTAATCCTTTTAAAAAAGAAAAAGCTCTTTCTTCCACTTTTTTTTTATCTTCTTTAATTCCCTTTTCTATTTTGTTAAATATTTCATTAAATTTGGATTGAAACTTTCTTAAGTTTTCTACATCATCATTATCAACATCATAGACCTTAAATCTACCACCGGTCATATCCATTTCCCATATTTGCGATTTCTTCGCATCAGCATATAAATTATACATATTTTTGTGTAATATTACTACTGAAATCTCGTCAGTTTTATTATCTAAATAATTTATTAAATTTTTAAATGTTTCAAACATTCTCGTTTGTTTTTCTTTATTAAAATTATCGTTCCAAAATAATGCTCCAGCACTATTTTTATATCTTAATTCTTCATTAAACTCGTATTCAGAATCAGAAGTAGAAAAATTACCAGAATGTATATCATTTTTTTTTAATAAAGAAAAATTATCATTATTATTTTTATAATAATTATTTATTTCAATATCTGACGGATCAGGACCGAATTCATTTAAAACCTCCTTAAATACATAACTATATTTAAAATTTGTTGAATATAATGTTTGCCAATTCATATTTCTTCTATTATCTTTATATTCTTTCATTTCATCAGTTAAACCAATTCTATTTTTTGAATTTCCACCAATTAATTTTGGAAAATTTGAATAATTCTGTAAATCTCCTATTTTTCTACTTTGTTCTTTAACAAATTTACGTTTTTTATACGCTTCTTTAATCTTAGATGGACTACTAACCACAGCATTTGCAACTTTTGGTGCGTTTTTGGTTGTAAATCGTCCCACAGAATTTGCAACTTTCGGTGCGTTTTTGGTTGTAAATCGTCCCACAGCTGTAAAAGGAGAATTCTTAATAGTTTGACTTGTTTTAAATACTAAATCATTATTAATATTACAGTCAGTAATTAACTCATCCAGTCCACTTGCAATTTTAATATTACTTGCAATTTCCGAATCTCTATTAATAAAATATTTTAAAAACAAAGCATATTGCATTGATCTAAATAAAAATGAACAATAAATATTAATAGGCTTATTCTTATCCTGATGATTACGTTTTATAGTTTCTACATCAACTTTAGCTTTATTCATACTAGTTTTTGATTCTAACATCCACAAAAAATTAGCATTATGACTAATATGACCTCTTTTGTATATATCCCCCTCACTAACAAAAATAATATTGTTAAAATCTTCTTTAAATTCTTTAAAAAAATCTATATAAAGTTGATTTAAATCATCTGTAACACGTTTACATCTAATAAATTCTTTTGGATTAACTGTTACTGAAAACAAACCTGCTGCAGCGGCAATACCAGCTCCTCCACTTTGTGTTCTTTTTCTACCTTTATTCTTTCTTGTTTTATAATTATTTGATTTTCTACCTTTATTCCTTTTTGTTTTATAATCATTTTTTCTACCTTTATTCCTTTTTGTTTTATAATTATTCTTTTTTGTTCTCGCCATTATATTATTATATCTTATTTTATTTTTTTATAATTTCAATTACTTCATTATTATATATACAATGAGATATTATTATTGAACCCAATAATCGTAACTTCCTATTATCTTTTATCATTAATTTACGTTTTGTCATCTTTCTCAAATAATCAAAAAAAAATAAATTACTATATAATATTATATTCACCATCATAACTATAAAATATCTACCATATTTGTATATTATATAATTCAAATTATAATAATGAATAGGTATATGAATTATACTTAAATATCCTGTTAATAAATTATAACTATATTTTACATATGTTTGATTATCCAATAATGATAATAATGATATTATAATTAATATTAATGAAGTATATAAATTTATATCATTCATAAAATGTATTATCGAAACACAACTAAATATTAATAAATAAAGATATCTATTTATCAAAAATCCAATTAATATACAAAAAAAATATAATAATAACATGTTAACCATTGTATCAGTTTCATATGCAACTAAAAAATCAGTAATTCCATGCGGTATAATATAGTTTGTCCAAATTAAAGCTTTTATTATATCCATTACTTACATTTTATAATAAAGATATCTTTAATTATTAATATTCATTTAAAAGTAACCCAAAAACTACCTTTTCTGATATTTCTAGAACATGATTCTATGTTAAATCCATTATTATGTTTTTTTAAATTTTTTTCTTGTTCAGGTAGCAATTTATAGTATGGTGCCCATCGAGACGGATTTTGATGCCACCATTCCCACCTTTTTTTCTTCCACCTATATTTACCATTTGCCTTTTTTTGTTGCCAACCTCGATGGTAGAAATCGGCATGTCGTTCCCATCTTGTTCCACCATTATCAAGCAATACGGGATCACAAATATTAGTAAAACAATTATTCAATGCCTCCTTATACGGTTTTATACAAATCTTGTCCCATTCTATGATTATTTTTCTTATTATATCAGCTTCAATATCATAACTCAATAATATTCTCAATAAAACGATTGTGCTTAGCATTACTATAGTTGTAATGAAGATTACATAATAATTTTCATTGATTTCAAATTTTAAAAAGATAATAAAAAAAAGATAATAAAAAAAAGATAATAAAAAAAGATAAATAAGATATCTTAAATTAAATTAA
>MDSZ01221808.1_pt1 | contig 23329 bp, 17 predicted proteins | sample 811201 | NCBI WGS metagenome assembly MDSZ01 (sample SAMN05326647, study PRJNA326480) | marine metagenome | isolation source: seawater | place: Indian Ocean: North | collected 2010
GATGAAACTATAAAATTAGCAAATAAATTAACTGGTGAATATGATAAATCTGTTATTTTTCATTGTTACTGGCATGGTAATTTAAATGAAAAGCATTTATATTCTGTATTATCTTGTTATTATTTTAATGTATTAAACCGCAAACATAAAATTATTTTATGGTTGGAAAACAATACCCCAAATGATATTAATAAAGAAATTAGTAAATATTGTGAAATTAAACAATTTTCACTTCAGACTGAAAAAGAGAAAAGTGAAATTCTTGTAGATTATAATTATAAATTTGGAGGTATAACTTTTTATAGTGATTTTGCAAGAGTTTTATTATTATATAATTATGGAGGATGTTGGTTTGATTTAGATTGTTTTATTTTAAGAAGTTTTGATCCCATTTTTAAAAATTATAAAAAAGAAGTATGTGTTTATCAATGGGAAAAACAAAACTATCCTAATAATGCTATATTTATATCACTTGAACCTAAATCTATTAAAATGAAACAAAATATTAATTTTATAATTAATCGTAATAGAGGGTGGGGATTTCATCAAGCTCGATTAACATATGATTTACCATTAGAAATGTTGGTTTTACCTTGTAGTTGGTTTGATGGTGGTTGGATAGAAAATCCATATCATAATAGACCTGTGGGTTCTATTTTTTTTAAGAATACAGAAAAAGAATATACTTTTGACAATTTTTTTTATGGAGCATTTTGTTATCACTGGCATAATCAATGGAAAAAACCTATTGAAGATAATAGTATAGTTAAACAACTGGTTCAAATAATAAAAAAGAGATTATGATATTTTATAACTTTTTATAATTTTTTGTAACTTTTCTGGTATTTATCCATTAAATTATATAATTAATGGATAAATAAAATTGATTTATTGTATTATTATTTTACATGATTATAAACAATGTTATCTTATATAAGATGCCTTTATTGCAAATATTCAAAAAATAATAAAGTAACTCCACAATCATGCTGTAGTGAAAATTATTTTTATGGTTATTGTAAACATAATAAACAAAAGATATTATATAATATACATGCCACCTAAGTATTATAAACAAAAAAAAATTCAAAGTAATAATTTTTCTAATGCAAAATATTTAATTATTGTGGAATCTCCATCAAAATGTGCAAAAATAGAGCATTTTTTAGGTACTGATTATTGTTGTATCGCATCAAAGGGCCATCTTCGTCAACTAAAAGGATTAAAATCAATAGACACCAAAAAAACATTTCAACCTACTTTTTCAATTATAGATGAAAAGAAATCCCATATAGAAAATATGAAATCATTTATTTATAAATTTAAACATGAACAAATTTTTTTGGCGACAGATGACGATCGTGAAGGAGAAGCAATTGCATGGCATATATGTGAAATATTTGATTTACCGTTATCTACACCTAGAATTATTTTTCACGAAATAACTAAAAACGCTATAATAGAATCATTGCAATGTCCTACCAAAATTAATATGGATTTAGTTAAAGCTCAACATGCCAGACAGGTTTTAGACGTTATTGTTGGATATAAAATTTCTCCTTTCCTATGGAAATATTTATATAATAATAAAGATAATTCTTTATCGGCTGGTAGATGTCAAACTCCCGCTTTAAGATTAATATATGAAAATGATCAAGAAAAAAAAGATGAAGTTGACAAATCATACAAAGTATGTGGAAACTTTACCGATAAAAATCTATTGTTTCACTTGAATAAAAATATAGACAACGAAGAAACAGTAGAAAAATTTTTAAATAACAGTATTGATTTTCTACATAAATTAAAATTAGGAAAAAACTCCAAAATAAATAAAAACCCACCTATTCCTTTTTGTACATCAAAATTACTACAAACTGCAAGTAACACATTACAAATGTCGCCAAAAGAAACGATGAATATTTGTCAAGAACTATATCAAAATGGACATATAACCTACATGCGCACCGAAAGTAAACAATATTCTCAACAATTCTTAGATAAGGCCAGCAAATATATAGAAACTACTTTCTTTTCAAAAAAATATATTGGTAATCATGATAAACTTGTTAATAAAAATAGTAATAATCCTCACGAGGCTATTAGAGTTACACAATTAGAATTAAAAACAATACCAGGCAGTTCAAATAACCGAATTATTTCTCTTTATAAACTGATTTGGAGAAATTCAATAGAAAGTTGCATGTCACAAGCAAATTATGAAAATCAAGTTATAGAAATAAATAGCCCAAATAAAGATATATATATTCATAACATTGAAATACCTCTTTTTTTAGGATGGAAAATTGTTCAACAAAAAGAAAATATATTAGAAATACAAAATAATCTACGTGGTTTAATATTGTACTTTCAATCTTTAGAAGAAGCGAATAAGACAATCAAATTCAAAGATATAACAGCCGAAGTACATGTAAAAAATAATCATAGTTACTATACAGAGGCCGGACTTGTTAATAAACTAGAAAGTTTGGAAATCGGTAGACCATCTACATATTCTACTATTATTGAAACATTGAAAGATAGAGGATATGTAAAAAAACAAAATTATGAGGGTATAGAAGTTAATTGTAATAATTATGTTCTCGTTGATAGGAAAATAAAACTGAATAAAATTAAAAAATTTTTTGGTGCTGAAAAAAATAAACTGTTTATACAACCTATTGGTAAACTAGCACTAGAATTTTTATTGGAGAACTTTAACTCAGTTTTTACATACGAATATACAAAAACAATGGAAAACAAATTAGATTTAATTAGTAACAAAGAAATAGATGATTGGGCAGCAATATGTAAAGAATGTTATAATGAATTGAAAACTTTATCATCATCCATGAAAAATCTTGAAAAAAAAAGTTATCCAATTTGTGAAAATTATGAATTTATTTTTGAAAAATATGGCCCCGTTATTAAACATCTAAAAGATGATGGTGAAATAGAGTATATACAAGGTAACAAACAAATATCAATAGACATAGATAAATTAAAAGAAGGTAAATATTCTCTTGAAGAATTAATAGATCCAGGAGACATTTGTCTGGGTAAATATGAAAACCATGATATGTTTATAAAACACGGAAGATTTGGGTACTATGTAGAATGGGACGATAATAGAGAAAGTATAAAATCTATAGAAAAACCTATTTCTGAAATAACTCTATTAGACGTAACAAACTTTTTAAAAAACAAAACAAAAAACGAAACTAATATATTACGAGAACTCACAGATAACGCTGATATAAGAAAAGGTAAATATGGAGCATATGTATTTTATAAAACGCCAACTATGAAAAAACCTTCTTTTTTAAATATAAAAAAATGCCCTCATGGATTTTTAAATTGCGAAAAAGAGATTCTTATTGAATGGATTAACAAAGAATATAAAATTAATATTTAAACAGAAAAATGCGTATAAAAAAGTAATACATTTTATTATATAAATATATGAGATACTATGAATCAACATTTGAAGATTATATAAATGCAGTAAAAGTTAAAAATATGCATCCAAATATGTCAAATATATATAAATTACTGCCCAATAATGTAAAAGATAACAAAAATATCATATTTTACGGACGCTCTGGTATTGGCAAATATAGTCAATTATTATTTTTTTTACAAAAGTTCAGTCCAAGTAAACTAAAATACGAAAATAAAATGGTTGCAATTACAGACAAGAATGAATACAAATATAAAATAAGTGATATTCATTATGAGGTTGATATGTCATTACTTGGTTGCAATTCCAAAATTGTATGGCACGAAATATTTTGTCAAATTATAGATATTGTGTCAGTAAATTCAAACAAAATAGGTTTTATTGTTTGCAAGAATTTTCATCTAATTCATTCTGAACTATTAGAAATATTTTACAGTTATATTCAACAAGTAAATCAAAATAATAACAATATTTGTATTAAATTTATAATAATAACAGAGCATATAAGTTTTTTACCTGATAAAATATTAAATGTCTGCAACGTATTACATTTAAAAACACCGAATAAAAATCTTTACAATAATTTAAACAATCATACGATTCAAAAAAATGAAATAGTATATAGCAATCAAAATATAAAATCAAGATTTACAGTGAACAATAAATATAATAATAGCAATGTAAATAAGATAGTTAAAAATAATAATATATCAGAAATAAGCAATTTAAAAGAGTTAAAATATTATGACTTATTATTTATAAAGTCAAAAAAGGTAAAAGAATTACCAATTAACAACTTTAAATTAATTTGCAATGAAATTATTAGTGCAATAACTAAAACAGATAATATTAATTATATAGATCTCAGAAACAAATTATATGATATGCTAACATATAATCTAGATGTTATAGAATGTATTTGGTATATATTTCAATATTTTATTATAAATGACATTATTAAAAAAGAGAATATATCAAATATATGTAAAGATTTATATCTGCAATTAAAGTATTATAACAATAATTATAGACCAATATATCATTTAGAGATTATTTTTTATAATATAATAACCAAAATAAATGAAATATAAGGAAGCCATTTGTATATTAGAATTAGAAAATGATATAATTAATGAAATAAACATTAAAAAAAAATATAAATTCATGGCTTTAAAATATCATCCCGATAAAAATAAGTCTAATGATGCAACAACTGCATTTCATAAAATTACAGAAGCATACGACTATTTAATGAAGTACGAAGGTTATATGGACTGTGACAACGAATTTTACGAAGAAGAAAAATCAAATGAGAATAGTTATAATTCTATGTTATATCAATTTATAAATATTATTATTAGTGAGCAACCAGAAGATAATATTTTAAACGGATTAATTAAAAAACTATTAAATATGTGTGAAGATAAAGCATTTAATTATATTGAAAGTATTGAAAAAGATAAAATTATAAAATTATATGATTTTTTAAAAAATTACAATCAAGTATTTCATTATAGTAATCACTTTATTGAAAAAATAAAAAAAATAATTCAAGAAAAAACAAAAAATGATGAAAGAATTATATTGAACCCTACAATTGATGATTTATTTGAACATAACATATATAAACTAAAATATGACAACAATATTTATTACATACCATTATGGCATCCTGAGGTAAAAATTAATCTATCAGATAAAGAAATATATATTAATAATATTCCAAATTTGCCAGAAAATATAGAGATCGATAATAAAAATAATATTATCTTCAAATGTCAATTTGAAATAAAAGATCTTTTAAACAACCCAATTAATAATATTAAAATAGGTAATAAAAGTTTTCATATTGAAAGTCAAAACTTACGAATTAAAGAGAAACAAATATTACATTTACCAAATAAAGGGATACCTGCAATTACATCCAATAATATACTAGACACCTCAAAATTTAGCGATATATTTATACATATCTATATCTATTCGTAAAATAAGTTAGACAAATAACAAATATATACTTTTAGTATATATGTGTGGAATTATTGCATATCTAGGAAATAAAGATTGCAAAGAATATATATTAAATGGACTTAAAACACTTCAAAATAGAGGTTATGATTCCGTAGGCATAAGTAGAATTATAAATAAAAATATAATTATAAATAAATACGCATCAACAGATAACAATAATAGTTTACAAATATTAGAAAATGAAATTAAAAATGATGAAATATATTCATCAATAGGTATTGGTCATACAAGATGGGCTACACATGGCGCAAAAACAGATACTAATGCTCATCCACATAATGATCAATATAACCAAATATCACTAGTGCATAATGGAATTATAGAAAATTTTTCAGAATTAAAAGATTTTTTAATAAATAACAACTTTTTATTTAAAAGTGACACAGATAGTGAAGTTATTTCAAATTTAATCAGTTATCATCTAAAAACTAATGATTTAACTGAATCTATTAAAAAAACTGTTTATGATCTTAAAGGCACATGGGCTTTATGTATAATTCATAAAGATTATCCAAATAACATGTGGTTAATACGTAATGGATCACCTTTATTATTAGGTTTTGAAGATAACTATATAATTGTTTCAAGTGAAAGTAGTGGATTTAATCAATATATTAAAAAATATATAGTGTTGGATAATCATGATTTAATTAAAATAAGTATAAAAGACAGCAAGATTAATCTTGAAAATAGTTTAGAGAGATACAAAATAAATATCAACAATAATCAAAACTATACTTTATCAAATGAATTTCCATTTTGGATGGGGAAAGAAATATATGAGCAATATAAGTCAGTTTTTTCATGTGTAAATAATGGTGGAAGATTAATTAACGATGATAGTGTAAAATTGGGAGGATTAGATAAATGTAAAAGCCAATTATTAAAATGTGATAATCTAATTATTTTAGGTTGTGGTACATCTTTTCATGCTGGATTATGGGGTAGTTACGAATTTAAAAATATGAAAGTATTTAACTCTATACAAGTTATTGATGGAGCAGAATTCGAAGAATGTGATATACCAATTCATGGTAATACCATTTTAATATTGTTATCACAGTCTGGTGAAACAAAAGATTTACATAGATGCATTGAAATAGCAAAAAATAAAGATTTAATTACTGTGGGTGTAGTTAATGTAACAGATTCATTAATTTCCCGTGAAACAGACTGTGGAGTATATTTAAATGCTGGTAAAGAATTTTCTGTTGCTTCTACAAAATCTTTCACAAATCAATGTATTGTATTATCACTAATTAGTATATGGTTTGCACAAAATAAAAATCTTTATAGTAAAGCAAGAACAGATAAAATTAGTAATTTAAGAAAATTTATTTATCAATTAAATAATTTGTTAAAGAAAAACACAAAAAAATTTGAAAATCTATACTTAAAATTTAAGAATCAAAATTCTATTTTTTTATTAAGTAAAGGACAAAATGAATCAATAGCAAAAGAAGGATCATTAAAGATAAAAGAAGTTACATATATACATGCTGAAGGATATTCATCTTCTGCGTTAAAGCATGGACCATTTGCACTTATTAAAGAAGGTTTACCAATAATAATTATTGACTGTGATAAAAAATATAGAGATAAAACGTTGAACGCAGCATATGAAACTAAAACAAGAAATGCAGAACTAATTGTAATTACTGATAAACCCGAAAATTATACAAATTTAAACTTATCAAAAGAAAATATCATTAATATTGAAAGTAATGATAGTTATAATGGATTATTAGCAAATATTATCATTCAAATATTAAGTTATGAATTATCAGTTTATTTTGGTAATAACCCAGATTTTCCTAGAAATCTAGCAAAAGTCGTTACCGTCGAGTAATTTATATTTTAAATTTAATTTCTTTAACCGAGGTGAAGGTTTTATTTTTTTTCTAGGAGGAGGTACTGGTATATTATTTGTATAATTCATTAATAATTGTCTTTTCTTATCAATTACATTTACGTATTCATTAAATAGGGTTTTTGTAGTTTTTTCAAGAAACATTTTCTCTAATATATCTGTTTCTTTTTTCTGCAATCCTAAAAACATATCTTTTTTCATTGTCATATATTTATACCGAGGACTTTCTACCAAATAATTATTGTTTATTTTTGGTAAATAAATATCTCTAGGTTTAATATTTTTCATATCAGTTACATATTTTAACACATCATTTGTAGTATGAATATTATTAATGTTTTGTGAAATAGTTGATAGAATAAAAGCATTACAGTTTGTCTGAAAAGATGACCTTAAAAATTTAGTTAATTCAGATCTTCTATATGGTATATGTTTATGCTTTAATACTAAACTACGAATACATTCTTTTAAAAAAAACAAACTTTTATTTATACCACCATTTTCATGACACATCTTTCGGGTAGTACATATAGAGTTTTTTCCTTTTTCACAACCTGCTAAATCTAATATTTTTAATGTTTGATTTTCATGCATTATTGTTATACATAAGTGAGAACGAGAAGATTCACTATTTTCACTTGATTTTCCAAGTGTTCTATTTTTTATTATTTTATTCGTAATCTCATTAATATCATTTTTAGAACTAATATCTTGGGTTTTTACATTTGGTAAAGTAAATTTATTACACCATTCTTGTTGTAAAACAAGTACATTATTATTTAATACATCATAAAAATTATTATTATGTATTTGTACTACATTTACTTGTATAGACATTTTGAATGCAGTAATCATATCTAATAAAATTATTCCCAAAAAACCCTCTTCTTTAGAATTTCCTAAAATTGTATGAGTCTTTCCAGAACCAGTTTCACCATATACATAAAATACTACGTCTCTTTTCTTTTTTAAAAGATTAAACATCATGTCAAGATGTAATTTTTCATATACTTTCATATTACTATCTGTATGTGAAAATATATGATCAAATCTATATTCATTTTTTATTAAACGATTCTTATAACAGCCTTTTTGCATTTTTTTAACAGTTATCGTTTCATCATTGCTATCTATACATGAAATTATATTATTATTTAATGTTGGTTTTATTCTACTGAATATTTTTATTTCACTCATTATTGTATAAATATAGTCTAATATATTATTATTTTATTATGAATAAAAAAACGAATTTGTAGCTATTACTAAATATTTATAATTCACAACCAGGTATTATTTTTTTAATATGATAGTGTTTCATCATAATACTTTTTGTTTTTTTATCAATAATGTTTGCGGTGTATTTATCTCCAAATACTTCTTCATATAAATAAACTGTTTCTTTATCATGATAATTTGATACAATGTTATAGAAATTTCTACAAATATCATGAAAATTAGAAGAATTCTGTATTAAATGGTGATTAGGAGTTTGATACATATTTTTTAAAGCATCATATAATATTGGATGATTAGGAACACATGCAATAAATCCTTGAAAAATACTTTTTGGAAAATAAGTTGAGTTAACTGATACAAACTTATAATCTTTTATTATTTCATCTATATTTACTTCTATCATAAGATCTGTATCAAAGTAAACACCACCTTTAAGATATAAATAATAATATCTAAATAAATCTGCTCTATGTTCTCCATAACTAAAAGAATAGAATTTCTCAATAATATTAGGAAACTCAGGTAATGGGTTATCCATAAAGAACTTTATAACTTCCTTATCACTATAATGTTTATATCTCCAACCTCGTGAACGAGAATTTATCATGTGAACAGCCATATAATTTGGTTCATCTTTTCTTGATGTTTGTATTATGTTCTTAGGAATCATATTTTATATTATAAAAAATGATTTAAATAATTTAAGTATTTTCTTTGTTAAATATTTTATTCAATTTTTCTTTGTTTTCTTCTGCATCTTTATATCCATCTAAATACAATTCTTTAATGTTATGACCATTTTTATTAAATAATGTGGAGTAGTCACTTAATCGTTTCTTTCTTCTTTTTATTTTTTCAAAAGTACTTTCTTCTGGATTCCAAATACTAGGCGTAATATGGATTGAAGAATATTCATTATTTAAATAAGGAAATTTAACAAATCCACCATCATAACTGTTAACACCTCTATAATTATATTTAAAACCACCAGTAATAAATGGTATATGCGAACTAGCAATGCAACAATCTATTGCATCTTCTAAATTGTTAAAATCGCTATATATAATTGGACGAAAACGAAAGTCTTTTATTATTGTGGTTCCAATATATAGTTTTTGAAAATCAAAATCAGTTTCATCAAAGAACTCTAATAATGTTTCTTTTATACTTTGTTGTACATTATACAAACTATTTTGTTTCTTAATATCAACACTCATTACACTGTTTACAAATTTATCACTATTGCCGTTATAAGATAAAAATAACGAATTCCATGCACCAGCTGAAGCACCAGAAAATACATAATCTGTTAAATCATAATTTTCTTTTATAAATTTACATAAGCCTAACACATAAAATCCTCTAAATCCACCAGGAGACAATGTAATAATTTTTTTATCATGATAATTTTGTTTTAGTAAAAATAAAAAAGGTGTTTGTTTTTTAAACGAATCTACAAAATACAAATATGATATAAGAATAAACAAATTAAATATTATCATAATTAAAGTAACCAATGAAAAAAATTTCAAATAATATGTTTATTTAATAAATTACGTTCACAAAATTCTTTTACATACTTTTTATTTTTATTTATGCAGCAGCAACCGCCTTCTTCTTTACTGTCTTCTTCTTAGGAACTTGAATCTCAACGTCCTCTGGAACACTGACCGCGACTTCCTCTTCCTTAACAGCCTTCTTTATAGTCCTCTTCTTCTTTACAGGTTCAGGCTCAGGAGCAGGAGCCGGCTCTTCCTCCTCTACCTCCTCCTCCTCCTCCTCTTCCTCATCGCTATCCTCAACTTGAAGACTATTCACATTGTTATCATCAGTTGTTTCGCTAACAACAGGTGCCTTCTCCATGGTCTCAATATCTTCAGTAGACAAATTCACATGACACTTGCCAAAAATACTAACAACCTCACGGGGCTTCACAACGATCTGCTTAACGCGCCAAGTGATACCCCAACCCTTTCCACCAAACCATAGACCTCCACATTGAATAACACAGGCAACGTTACTCAACTTTGGTACAAAGTCCATAGGTGTAAGGCTATCATTCTCACATGGGAAGATACGCTCTGCCTTTGTATCATAAATCTCAATATCCCACCTTCCATTATAACAAGGGACGCGAGCACGAAGAGAAGGTGGCTTAGTATTATCAATCTTTTTTGTTAGTTTATCTTTACTGTATTTAATAAAGGGAAAGAAATTATGCTTCACAACCTCTCGTGACAACTCTTCTCCAAACCAAGCTTCACTATACTTTACAGCATCATCCAATATCTGATTCTCAAAATCCTTCAACTTACCAAGAAATTCATCTGTTGCATCAGTACTATACTCTGAATTAGGAAAATTGAGAGACATACTAAACTTTCCATCAGATTCACCTTGCTCGTTCACATAATCACTAATCCCCCATGTCATCATAAGAGGAACAGACAAATGAAGAGCACGATTAGTCTGCGTGCTAATCATATTGATTGTCTTAGCACCACGATCGCTGATCTTTGGTTGCATATAGCGCAATGAACTGGTTTCCCAATCGGACACATTCAAAACTACTGGATTATTCGACATCTTTCAAATACTAATAATTATAATTAATATACACTGTAATATTTAAGTCAATTTTTTATATACATTTCTGAGATTGATATAAATTAGTCTAATATTACGTTCTCATATAATATATATTATATTCAAAGTATAAAAAATTAATATTCTAATAGTATAAAAATGGCAGAAAGAAATGAAAAAAAACCAGTAGACTATCATATAAATTTTAACGATTTTAATAAAAGTTATTTTAATATTAAAAACTTTAAACTTTCAACTTTAAAAAGTGCTTGTAAAAAACATAATTTGAAAGTTACTGGAAATAAAAATATATTATTTGAAAGACTTAGTGACCTTTTTTTTAAAACAAATTCTTGTATTAAGATACAAAGTTTAATTAGAATGCATTTATCTAAGATATTTACTAATTATAGAGGGCCGGCATTAAAAAACCGTGAATTATGTAATAATAATACTGATTTTGTTACGTTAGAACCATTAAATGAAATACCATTCGAGCAGTTTTTTAGTTATAAAGATGACAGTGATTTCATATACGGTTTTAATCTTATATCTTTAATGCAAAATATGAAAAAATCTAAAAATTTTCAAAATCCATATAATAGGCTATTATTCAATAAAAAGATAAAATCTAATCTAATCAAATTAAATAATTGCAGTTATATTTTAAGCAATGATTATCGCAAAAATGGAGCATTTTTTGTTTATAACCAAAAATTAAAAAGAACGAATGTAATAAGAAGACCACAAATACCTATCATTCAAAATATTAGTAATGTAGATAACTATAATCCATTTTTTGATAGAAGATTTGTAAATATGACTGAAGAAATGGAAAGCCAACTTGAGTTAATGCATGAAATACGAAATTTAGATGTTTCACAAAGAATAGATCGATTATTTGTAGAATTTGATAATTTAGGGAATTACACTAATGATATTTGGTTTCGTTCATTAAGTCATTTACAATTAGTACGACTTTATAGAGCCTTAAACGATATATGGTTAATACGTGGTCAAATTTCATATCAATTAAAAAGACAGATTTGTCCTTTTTATGATCCATTTGATGGTATATTTCCAAGAAGAACTTATCAAGAAAATATAACTTTTGAACAAATACAAAAAGGTTGTTTAATTGTAATGGAAAATATGACTTATTCTGGAATTAATATTGATTCCAGAAAAATAGGAGTACTACATATATTAACTGCATTGACTATGGTAAGCATAAATGCTAGACAAACAATGCCTTGGCTATACGAATCTATTATTTAAATCAATTTTCAATAAATATATATATTTCACACCAATTATCATGTAAAATTTGACTTTATCACTACAATTATATATATTATAGTCTTAAATAACTTAAAAAGATAACATATAAGTATATATAAGCCAGAATGGTTAGAAGTGTAAAGCCCGCTACCGAGAAGACTGCTGCAAAGAAGACTAAGAAGACTACCGAGACTCCTGTTGCCAAGGAGCCTGTCAATGAGGTAGTACAGACTGCCACTGAGGTTTCCGCTACGGAGGCTCCTAAGGACTCTATTGAGGCCGTATCTCTTAAGATGAATGAGTTTAGCGCTAAGCTTCAGCAACTCATTGGTCTTTTGTCTACTGTCAAGAGCGATTTCAAGACCCTCGAGAAGTCTGTATCCCGTGAGATGAAGGCTGCTCAAAAGGCTTCTGCTAAGAAGCGTCAGAGCAGTGGCAACCGCAAGCCCTCTGGATTCGTCAAGCCCGCTCGTATTAGCGACGAGCTTGCTGCTTTCCTAGGAAAGGAGTCTGGAACTGAGATGTCTAGAACTGATGTCAGTAAGGAGATCAACGCCTATATTGTGGCTCACAAGTTGAAGAACGAGAAGAATGGACGCATCATCCACCCTGATGCTAAGCTTACTAAGCTCCTTAAGGTACAGAAGGACGATGAGCTTACCTTCTTCAACCTTCAAAGATACATGAAGCCCCATTTTGCTAAGGCAGGTGAGAGCACCACCGCATAAAAAATTAAATATAAATATAAAAATAAAAAATAATTATAAATACAAATAAAAAATAAAAATTTATAAACAAGCACAAATATATATTTATAGGATTAATTATAAATATATATTACTATTTAAGCACTCGCCTTTATTGGGAATTTCCAAGGCAAATTATTATCTAATCTATTATAAAATATAAATCCATTAGATTCCATTAGATTATACAAATTACAATAATCTATTTTTTCCTGTGGTATAATTATATTATTTAAATCATAATTATTACAACTATTATATATATTTTTTATATTTAACATAGACTCCTTATCTATAGTTAAAGACTTAGTTTTAATTAAATAATCATAAAAATCTAATTCTTCTTGATTTTTATATTCATTATAATATTCAAAAATTAATGATAAATTAAAATTATTGTATGGGTTGTAATCTGTTCCTACTAATACCATAATATCCTGAAAGTCATTAAAACTTACATTTAGTTCATGTAATATTTTTTCTGTATCATATTCTAATACACAATGGTTTATTAAACTAATATTTCTTAAAACTTTTGGACAATTATATAAAAACATATCTGTATCGTCACTTAAACAATAATCCGCTTTTCCAGATACTGTGTACATAGCACATAATACATCGGCTTCTCCATTAGCATTTATATAACTAACTCCATATTTATCCATTAAACATTGAACATTCTTAACTTGAGCATCTTTTACAGTAACAATTTTTTTTCTAAGCATTTCCATCTCATTTTTCATGTCTTTTAAAATATTTGTATTTAATTCATTTTCTATTTCATTTTTTAAATATTCAAAACGTGCTTTAGCATGAACCTTTTCATTTTTACGAATCTTTAATGATTCTTTTTTTTCTTCAGGAGGTCTACCATCAAAAACAAAAATCGGGTAAATATTATAATGTTTTAAAATAGAGATTAATAAATACATATTTTCTATCAATTCACCTTCTTGATTAAATCTATACAAATAAATTGACGTATCAATAACTATTGTTTTATTTCTATAAAAAGACAAATGCTTTTGTTTTATAGATTCTTTTGTGCATTTCTGCCTGAAATAACTATTTAAATTTTTAATACCCATGTTAATTATATTTATTTAAGGTATACAGAGTCAATTTTTTATCCATATTTATATATACAATATAAATATGAATCACATTAAACTTAGTAATTCAAATATAAAATTTATTGACAAGTTTAAAAAAAAATTTTCCAATGCCGAAAAAAAATGGAATAAAAAACATACTATTTCATACGAAGAATTCAATAATGAAGATATTAAAAAAATTCCAAATATAGAACAATATGAACCAAGTATTATTGAAACATTACAATGCTTTCCAAAAAAACAATTTAATTATTCATTTTCTACATCAAAAAGGAAAATAAATATTTTTTTTATAAGTCCAATGAATAAATCTGAAAAAGAACTATTATTTTGCTTAAAACAAATATTCACTTGGTTTCATGGAATAGACTCTTTTACAACTCCAGAATGCTCTACAAATCTAAATATTTATATATCATTTACTCCATCATTAAAATTACTACCTAAAAAGAAATATGAACCTATTGGACGAAAAAATGCAAATACTGCTTTTACATATTCTTGTATGGAAAAGAATGTTATTCATATATTTCGCGAAGAAGAATGGTTCAAAGTTTTAATTCATGAAACATTTCATAATTTAGACCTTGATTTTTCAAAATATGATCATGGTTTTAGTGATAAATATATTCAAACTATTTTTCCTAATAGAACAAATGTAAAATTCTACGAATCATATTGTGAAATATGGGCTCTTATCTTCAATAGTGTATTTTACTCACTACATCATAATAAATCATTAAATTTTATTTTAAATAAAGAACTAGATTTTTCTCTTTTTCAATGCTCAAAGATATTAGATCATTTTAACTTAAAATACAGTTATTTATATTTAACAAACACAAAAGCATTGACGTCTATGGAAAATTACAAAGAAAATACACCTATACTATCTTATTATTTTATTAAAACTATTTTTTTGTATCATATTAATGAATTTTTAGAATGGTGTTACAAAGAAAACAACGAAAGTATCCGGTTTTCAACATTACCTAATTATTATATTAATATCTATCAAAAAATTGATAAATTTGCTACATTTTTAGAAAAACATTACAATAGTAAATCATTTGTAAAGGCTATAGATGAAAAAGAAAAACAGTTTAAAAAAGAAAAGAAAAACATTAGGTTAAATGACATTTTTTACTTTAAAACCTTACGTATGACATATTATGATGTAACTAAAGATTAAAAGGCTTTTTTATCTGTAATAGAATTACCTAATATTAGTGAATGAATATCAAATGTTCCTTCATACGTATTTACTGTTTCTAAATTACATAAATGTCTAAAAATTTCATATTCTTCTGATATTCCATTTCCACCTAGTATATCTCTGCAAGTTCTAACTATATCTAGTGATTTCTGACATGAGTTTCTTTTAATTAAAGAAATCATATCAGGTGTATATTCGTTTTTATCAACCTTATCTGCAACATGTAGACAACTTAATAATGCTAAATTATATTCAGTAGTCATATTTGCTAATTTCATTTGTAAAAGTTGTTTTTCAGCCAAAAACTGACCAAACATTTTTCTATTTAAACTATATTCAATAGATTTTTCAATGCAATATTCAGCAGCCCCTAATACACCAAATGATATACCTAACCGTGCATTATTTAAGCATGAAAATGGTCCTCGCATTCCTTTTACATCCAATACATTTTCCTTTGGAACTTTTACATCATCTAGGTTAATCATCCCTGTTACGGAAGTACGAAGTGATAACTTGCCTTCTATTTTTGGTGTTGTAATACCATTCATGCTTCTATCTAATACAAAACCCTTTACCACATTATCGTGTTTTGCCCATACTATAAATACATCGGCTATTGGCGAATTACTAATCCAAGTTTTATTTCCATTTAAGATATAATGTTCGTTACATTTTACTGCTTTAGTATTCATTGAAGAAGGATCTGACCCAAAATCTGGTTCTGTTAAACCAAAACATCCAACGTAATTACCATTAGATAAATTTGGTAAATATTTTTCTTTTAGTCTGTTGCTTCCATAGTTATAAATAGGACCCATAACTAAAGATGATTGTACACTAAACATTGAGCGATAACCACTATCAATGCTTTCTATTTCCTTTGCAATTAAACCATATGTCTTATAAGACTCACCCAAGCAGCCATATCCTTTAATAGTTGGTCCAAAAATACCCATCTCACCAAATTTTTTAAATATACTCTTATCTACTACTTCATCTTTATAGTCTTTTATTACTCTGGGTTTTAATTCTGCTTTACAAAATGATTTTACAGATTCAATAACCAACTTTTGTGTTTCTGTTAAATTTCTGCTAACTCGCAAAATGTTAATCATATAATTATAATTATAAATTAAAATACCTAATTTTTCATAAAAAAATAAATCAAATTAATTGAATTATTTTTATTTTATTTATTAAATTACATATAAAATAATGAAAATGTTATATTTTATTTAAGCATCTACTACTTCTTGTTCATCTTCAGAAACTCCCATTAATCGTGTCAAACCAGAAAGTACAATGTTAATATTCACATCGTCGTTATCCTTCCACGCATTTAAGAATTGATGAACTTTACGAATAGTTTCTTCCTTTTCCTGCAACCTTTCAATTAGAAGTTTATTCTCTGCCATTACTTGTTCAATATTACGTTCATAATCCTTCGGGGTATCAATTGGCTTATGGTTAATTTTAAAAAGCAAATGAGGGTTTGAGTGTTGTCCTCCCAACTTCACATAAGCATCATCGGTTTGAAATCCATATGAACGATATTTACCTTCCTTATCAAGAGAAGACAACATATTCTTAGTAGATTCATTGTCATAAAAGCAGTCAAAATGAATGAATGCACACACTTGAGGAGTTGTATACTGCGGTACTTCACGAGTTGCAAAATCAATCCTGCGAACCTTTCCAATCCGCATACTATTTTCAATATAATACTTCAAAAACTTAGGCTGGAATTTTCTAGACTTATTATCTTCATCTTTAACAGTTTCTGAAGATGTAAAGAATAAGTTAGGTGGGATTACTGGAACGTAAAGACTAATCAAACCGTCTTCACTATTCAAAACGTTGCAACTAAGCGAAGTATTCAAAGGGAAAAGAGCACTAGAATCGGACATTTTATCTTATCAAAAGAATTATTCAATACTTATATTTCTATCAATAATAATAATATCAATTTTTATTATTATTGAAGGTATTTATTATTTATAATGTTCTCAAAAGTTCTTTATTAGAACCTAATTCTTTTCTAAGTTTCATTAATAGTTCATCTACAATAGGTTCTTTTCCTCGTCTAAAGTTTACTAGTTTTGCATTCTTTGTATTCATCAATAATTGTAACAAATCTAAATTTTGTGTAAATTTAGCCTCCAAAGCAATCTTTCTTTCTAATTCATATCTTGGATCAACTTTTATTTCATAAAAATCTGGATCAATCTTTATACTTTCGTTACGCAATAACTTATCTTTTAATTTCCCATTATTACTTCCTGCGGCTCTTGCTTTAACTAAATTTTTAGAAAATTCACTATTACTATCTAAAGAAAACTCTTTATAAAAATCAGGAAAACCTTTTTTAAACTGTGAACCCAAATAATAATGCGTTACTGTATTCCAACGTAAACCATCAACTGTAAAAGGTGTTTCATAAGAGTCATCTAATTTTCTTCTCCAATCACTAATGTTATTTAACTCTTTAAAGCCCATTTCTGAATCTATTGCTTGTAAAATATCCATAGATTCACCATTACCCATTCCAGCCATTGGCTTATTATTTGATTTTTCATGAAACATAAATACAATGTCTTTATTATATAAATCTTTGTGAATGGCATCATCCTCTGTCTTTTTTCCTTCTTCTGGATCCATACCCATTCTTTCTTTGAATCTTTTAAAATCTTGAATTAAGTAGTACAAACCAGCATTCTTTTCCAAACATTTATTAATTATCATCATTTTTATATCATAAGGTATTTCTTTGAACGAAAATAAGGTCTTATCTTTATAAGTAATCAACTTATAATGATTACCAGTATAAGAAACAATCATATAATAATCAGGACGAAACTTTTTTAACTCTACATCTTGATCATTTATTTGACCACACTGCATTATATCATCTAAATGATCTGGATATGATTCTTCTGATAACACCATTATTTTTATATTTAATATCTTTTCCAAAGTTGATAAAGCCCAAGTATCACCCCAAAATCTAGATGAACGTATATATTGTTTATATTCCTCAAAACTATTAATATTTTCCATAAAAATAAAATCTTGTAATAATTCTTTGGACTGTTTTTTATCTCTCATTAATTTTTTTCGTTTAGTTTCCTCTACTTTTTTTAATTCATTTAATTGATCACTTTTTTCACGGTCTGTTGATTCATTAATGTCTTTTGTTAATTTCTTTTCAGATGCATGTACTTGTTCAATATCTTTCTTTATTTGTTTATAATCATTAGAAATAGTCATATATAAAGATTTATAATTTTCATATGTTTCTTCATTCATTTCATTTGATAAATGATAACGCAACTTATCAATATTGGTAATTTTACCTATTGGTTTAAATGCATCTCTTATTGTAGCAAATAAACAATCTCCTCCTCCTTCGTTATCAATAATATTATAATTGTTATTTTTTGTAAATTTTTCAATCCAAGTTGTGTTTACTTTTTCTTCGTATTTTTTCTTTTCATTATTTGAAATATCCTCATTTTCTTCTTCTAAGGTTGGAATTGTTTTTACGTCCTCTTTTTCTTCAAATATACTTTCATTTTTCACAGTTGATTGTTTATTGACCTTTTTATCACTAACTGATACTTTGAAAATATCCAAAGAATCTTCATTTAGATCTGGTGATTTATCAGTTAAATCTTCATACTCTAATTCAACATTATCTGCATCCTTTTCTTTGGCTTCATCTTGATTATTTTTAATATTATACTTTTTAAAATATTCTAATAACTCACTTTGCTGTACAAAAAATAGTAATTCGCCGTTTTCTAATTCAATACTACCATCTTCATCAATACTATGTATAAATTTATTACTATCAATCTCAAATACGCCTATTCTCTTTTTAGGTTTGTCATTTATTACTAAATAAACGGAAAAATAAATAATATCATATTTTGCATATGTATGTTTTTCCTTACCTAAAACAAACTCAATATCTTTATCAAATAATTCGGTTTCATAAACAAATGACATATGATTTATGTCCTCTTTTTCAATACTAATATTTTCATTATATTTTACATTTTCTTTATGAATCTTAGACTCTAGCATATTACTTACTATATAAATAGAATAAATATTCTATTTATATATTATTTTTTAACAAAAACTTCTTATTTATATAAATCCAATATATCCAACATTTTAAATTTCATACGATTTGAATAACCGAGGTTTTCTTTTATACTTAATTCAGAATAACATTTAATTTTATCAAGTATATTATATTTACACACTTCCTTCAAAATTAACTTTTTACCACTTTGTAAAAGAGTAAATATATTTTCAACAACTTCTTCATTACTATATTGAGAACTATCATTTTTTAAATTATTATCTAACATATTAAACAAGCAATTAATTATTTGTAATAATTCATTAAAAGAATATATCTCACATTCCACACAAGATATTATAAAGCATAATAATGATTTCCTTTGTGTATTTAACTTATTTATCCTACAATACTCGTCATAATCTTCATCTGGATTCATATATTCAATATTATTTATAGATTCATTATATTTGTTTATAAATTCATTTTGATATTCATCAAAACAAATATAATTATCCAACAATATTGAAAATATTTTAGAGTATGCATTACTATATCGTTTATTATTAATTACAACATGGAAAAAACGTTGTATAATCCTTTCATACTTATCTTCGTTTTCAAAGTTTACAATTACTTTTACACATTCTATTATTTTTTCTTTCTGCTCATCAAAATTAATATCTACTAATTTATTTAGTAGCGAGCGCAAATTATCTAATTCCTCTTCTAAACCTTCTTTTTTTTCCATTATTGTTGGCTTAAATAATTCTTTTTTATTCCATTTTTCACTTTCATCATATAAAACCCTTTCCTTCTTTACGTTTTTATTACGTTGCGTATTAACATTTAAAATACCTGATAATTCTGAAATTTTTGTACTAATAGCAGTATCTAATAAATAGTCATTTAAATTATCTCTTATTAAATAAATGTCTAATAAATTGTACTGAATCATTATGATATACAAACTATATATTATAGACTATACTATTTTAAATATATTTTGCAATTATTTATTAATCAAAATATATAAAAAGAAATATTCAGATTATATAACTATGGATTCAATTACAGAAATTAAGCATTGGGATGATTTAAATATATCTACCAATCTACTTAGAGGAATTTATAGTCATGGATTTGAAAACCCTAGTGAAATTCAAAAAAAAGCAATTTATCCAATTATTAATAAAAGAGATGTTATTGCTCAGGCTCAATCTGGAACCGGAAAAACAGGCGCATTTTCCATTTCATCTCTTCAATATATTGATACCTCATTAATTGAAACACAAGTTATGATTATTGTTCCAACCAGAGAATTAGTATTACAAATAGACAAGGTCATAAAAGGTTTATCTGAATTCATGGATAATGTCTATATTAAAACATTAATTGGTGGAACATCTGTATCAAACGATATTGAAAAACTTAAAACACCTCCTCATATTATAATTGGAACTCCAGGTAGAACATTTGACATGATAAAAAGAAATAAAATTAATATGTTATCTATAAAATTATTTATATTAGATGAAGCAGACGAAATGTTAACACGTGGGTTCAAAGAACAAATACATACTATTTTTCAATTTCTAGATGAAAAAGTACAAGTTGCTATTTTTAGTGCCACATTTCCAAATGAAGTGTTAGATCTTACTAAAAAATTTATGAATAACCCAGAAAAAATAACAATAAATAAAGAAAATTTATCACTTGATGGAATTCAACAAACATTTATTGCAACAATTAATGACCAAGAAAAATTAAATTGGTTAATTTCTTTATATAAACAGTATAATGGAGGACAGTCAATAGTATTTGTGAATGATATTAATCGTGTTAACGCATTATATAAGGAAATGAAATCAAATGATTTCTCGGTTGGTTGCATGCACAGTTCTTTAACAAAAGACGAAAGATACAAAGTTTTGCAAAGTTTTATGAGTGGAAATGAAAATATATTAATATCATCAAACATTATTGCTAGAGGAATTGATATACAACAAGTTAATTTAGTAATAAATTTCGATATTCCTAACAATGTTCATACATATCTTCATAGAATAGGTAGAAGTGGTAGATGGGGAAGAAAAGGAAATGCTATTAATTTTGTTTCAGAACGAGATATTGATAATATGAGAAAAATAGAAAATCATTATAAAATTACTATAAAAGAATTTACAGATTTTATATAATACGTTTAATTACTATATTCTTAGTGTATTAAAAATATAGTAATGGATTTTTTGACAAAGTTGCAAAATTATTTTAATCCACCTTCTAAAAATACAATGAAAAAAGAAGAAAAAATAATTATAGAATCATCATTTAAATTACCAATAGAATATCTTAACGAGGCTGATATAAAAGAAATCCCTAGTCATGTATCAACAGATTTAGAATTATTAAACAATCCTAATCCCGAGGAAAAAAATATGTATCAACTACTTTTTCAACCAACCAATGAATTTGGTGAACAAATATTACATAAATGGAATAACAAATATACTACTAATACAAAATTTCTACAAGAAAGCCAATATTTAATTCAATCAATGAATCAATACAAAGAAAATATGAACAATGAAGAAGTGAATATAAATGGAATCACAACTTTATGGAAAAATACTAAAAAAAATAACTTTTTCCATGAAAAATATAATTATATTGATTGGGATATCATTAAGCATCTTAATCATTCATCTTTATTTTTACAAATACTATCCTGTATTCACATATTATCACCTATATTCAGTTTTATTTTTCCATTACTTTTACTTATATTTCCATTCATTATACTTAAAATACAAGGTATACCCATTAGTGTAGAGTTATATATAAATACTCTTAAAACTGTAGCGAAAAGTCATATTATTGGAAAAATATTAACAAATGCTGGTTCTTTAGATTATCAAAAACTTTTTTATTTGTGTTTTTATCTGGGTTTTTATTTACTTCAAATCTATCAAAATATAAACACTTGTAAAAATTTTTACAAAAATATTACATTAATTAATGAAGATATTTTAGAATGTAGAAGATTTGTACAGTATTCTAAAAAAAGTATAAATAATTTTATTTGTAACAGTTCAAACTGTTCACAGTATAGTGAATTTAATAATGAATTAATATATCATCAAAATATTTTAGAAGGATTAGAAAACGAAATCAAACATGTAACCTCATTTCAAGTGTCTTTACATAAATTTTCTAATATGGGAAATATGCTAAAAATATATTATAGTTTATATTCTAATAAAGAATATGAAAACACTCTACAATATTGCATTGGTTTTGAAGGTTATATAAACAATTTATCTGGATTACATAATAATATTAACAATAAACATTTATCCTTTGCATCCTATGATAGTAAAAAATGCAGTATGAAAAAGCAATATTATCCTGCAATCAATCACACAAAACCTATTAAAAACGATGTATCGTTGAACAAAAATATGATTATATCTGCTCCAAACAAAGCTGGAAAAACGACTATATTAAAAAGCACATTGATGAACATAATATTTTCACAACAAATTGGCTGTGGGTTTTATGAGTCTTGTAGCATGACTCCATATTCATATATACATTCATACTTAAATATACCAGATACTTCAGGTAGAGATAGTCTATTTCAAGCAGAATCAAGAAGATGCAAGGAAATTATTGATTCTATTCAAAAATCA
>MDSZ01151741.1_pt1 | contig 23324 bp, 8 predicted proteins | sample 811201 | NCBI WGS metagenome assembly MDSZ01 (sample SAMN05326647, study PRJNA326480) | marine metagenome | isolation source: seawater | place: Indian Ocean: North | collected 2010
AGGAATTCAGAAACTCCAGTAGGAGGTCTCATTGTCGTAATAGAGTCTTGAGATTGAGTTGATGCTAAATTAGTTGAAACATTAACTCCAGTAGTTTGCCAAGAGTTCCAAATAGTAGGACTAACTCCACTTCTTGTGCCATCAGCAGCTGTTCTGACTTCAGCGCTCATCGCATCAGCTACACCTTGGAATGAACCTTCTTGAAGAACATTTCTAACTTCCATCTGATTAACATCAATCCATACGTCTGTAGTAGGATTGAACGCTAATGATCCTTCCCAGAATCTAACAAGGAATGGAGTCACACTTTCAGATCTAGTAGCGAAAGGTTGTCTTAACCAAGAAATTTCATCATAATCAAGCATTATTACTTGATTAGCTCTTTTCACATTAGTTCCCAAAACATCAGCATATCTACTATCTTGATTAGCTGCTGTTGTAGTCCCAATACCCGCTATGGTGGTATTTCCTACCTCCATATTAATTTGAGTTGTATAATGTGGTGCTCTTAAAGATCTATTAGAAGTATTAAAAGCATTTCTCACCCCAACTGAACTATCTTGTGCTTGTGGAGATGTAAAATCATCAACAAAAATTCCAGACTTAAATCTTTCTAATCCATTACCATCTAATACCCTTTGATTAACTACCCCGGTTTCGAGATTATTAAGTGATGTATAATACTCCAGATTCTTAATTCTAGTTTCTAATTTGGAGATATCACTCATTTGATATCTCTTATGATCAATAAATGTTACTTGAGCTGCAGATGCCGCAAATAGATAAGCAGGAAGAGCAATATTTGCAATAAGTAAAGCTCCTGGTATTTCATCAGGTAAAGTAGGCTTATCATCTGGCGAACCATATTTAACAGTAAAGGTTCCTTCTCTATCCAGATAAATCCTATCCATTCTAGGAAGATAATAGGAATAATCTAAAGTAATATTTTCATCTTGTGCTAATATATGAGAAGAACTGTTTTGACCTCCATCAAAAGCTCTTCCTTCAAATTCGAAAGGAGATCTTGCTCCAACAGCTGGAGTATAAGTAGTAACCCTAGGACGAGCATCAATTAGTTCCGTATTTCTTATACCCTCAACCGATGCTATTTGAGAATCAAAATCAAAGTCATCATAAGAATTTGTTATAGTAATATCACCAGTATCTCCTGAATCGTAAGATGCACTTTCATAGTAAATTTTAAGTCTCTTCTCAGGAACTCCTACTCCTGTCCTTCTTATTATTCTAGAATAATCATAAATGGACTCTTTTTGACCATTAGAGAATTTAAAATCATCAGTAATATTTTTACTACCAGTTGTAAAACTAGAAGCTGTGGCACTTACACCAGATGTCTGGAACTTAACAACTTCCCCTCTTTCAAATCTAGCACTGGTCAAATAAACAAAAGTAGCAACAGTATCTGAGGTTCTATCAAGATAAAGAGCTCTAGCTCCACTAGTATTTCCTATAAATGTTTCACCTTTACTCATATCACTAGTTGTTCCTGTACTTCCATCTATAGAACCTAAAGTAACTGTAGGAGCACTTGCATCTGATGTATCTAAAGATTCGAATACACCATATATCCTTACCACATCAGGAACATTTAAACAAATAACAGGATCTTGAACTCTAGTTCCAAAAGGATAATTACCATAAGTTAATCCATCATTTAAAGTATCTTCACCAGTACCAGATCCTGCATTATTAGAATAAGGAATAGATACAGATTGTGTTGTATTATTAACTTTAGACTTTGCTGTTATATTATTTTTACGTTGAGTGGTAATAACATAAGCACCTTTACCTTCCACTGCAGTTAATCCACTAATAGTAAGATTTCCTCCAGTAAAGTCGAATTGACCTTCGTTAAGTGCTTCTATCTGACCATCAGCACGAATTACAGTATATCTCTCTTCATCATATGGTAAAAATGCACAACCTGTTTGAGGAACTAACGCAGAAATAACTCCACTGGCACTTATAGTAACTCCAGTATATTGATGCCTAATAATAAGAGTAGAATCTGTTAAATCTACAGATTGAATATTCTGTTTAGGAAAAACACTATAAAGAGAATTGCTAGTAGCACCATTACCACTACCAACCTGATTCTGCATCACAGTACCAACTATTTGGAAATCGGTTACTTGTTGATCTAAAGCACCAGCTACAGTACTACTATCAGCTGGTAATCCCCCATCACAAACTCCAGCAACTGTTGCAACACCTGTAATAGTAATTGAATTGGTACTAACAGAATCTACTCTAGCTAAAGTAGGTAAAGTTCTATTAGTTTGTGAGAATCTTACTAAATCTCCAGTCGTAACAATACCTGGCCATGTTCCATCCCCACCAGGTCTAAAACAGGTAGAATATCCATTATTATGTCCTGTAATAGAAACAATACCAATATTACGAACTGTTGAAGGAATCATATCAGCTGTAAATGTACCAGCACTTCCTACAACACCATAAACAGATTGAGCATCAGTAATATTATAAGATGTAGCAGCAATAGAAGTTCTATGGAAAGTTCCTATACCATTAAATTCTAATTTTTCTCCAACAGAGAACTTACCCTTTATATCAGTAACTGTTAAAGCAGTTCCTGCAGATATACTCCATCTTAAATATCCAGAAGCACCACTATTTTTTCCTTTAATGTAAGTAGGAACATCCAAACTAACTGCTGAATTAACCTGAAGATCTGTATAAGTTTGGACATCAAACAAAGACAAATCCCATTGATTAGGATAAGAAAGTGTACTTCCTACAGCTGTATAAGTACCAGCTTCTAAAGCACAATCATAAACTCTAGCAATACCAATTTCCTTCCCGGCTATTCCATCTGTAGTTTCAGCAATACCAACTCTTTCACTTCTTAAACTAAGAACATTAGCAGTAGTAAATCCTAAAACAGGACTTCCATAAGCTCTATTAACTGCAAATGTAGGACCAAATCCAAAATTAATAGTTTGATCTTCTAAAGTCTTAGTAGTTCTTGGCTTTTTAACATCTAAAAAAGTTGAAGCTCTAACATCAACTTCATATCCAGCTACATATGCCTTTCCTGGAGAAATTTTATAAATCCCCAAATCCTTACTGGGTTTATTTCCACCTATGGTAGTTTGATCTGAATCATAAATTCCTCTATTACCCAAACCATTATTCAAACTTTCTTCACACTTGGTCACAAATTCAGTAACATAATAATGACCAGATTCATCAAAAGTCCTTCTTGCTAAATTATCCCCTAAAACATTGTATTGAGTATTATTATTAAGCCTTCTAAGTTGACCATTTTGAATCTCTGCTATTTGAACAAAGTTTTGATCATCATAATCATCAGGATCTTTCTTTGCCAAAGAAGCAGTAATTTTAAGTCTATCCGCACCTGGAGCAGTATAATTATTAAATCCCTCGGCATTATCATTTAGAGTTGGATCAACATCAGAAGAGATAAGATCTTCTTGAACATTAAAACCTACTCTATAACTAGAATTATTAGTATATTGATCAAGAATTAACAGTTGTTCTTCAACATTTACAAAATATCCTCTTAAAAAATATACACCCTCACCTACACCAAATGCAGATCCAGTAGCAGTAGCATCTCTACTAAGAGTCTTAGCAAAACCTTCTCCATCAGAAATAAAAGTAGTAGCATATGAAATACTAGAACCATCCAATATTAAAACTTCATTATCAGAGAAAGCAGCAGTTGTATTATCTGTACTCGACTCTACATATTCAACGTAGATAGTAAAAGTTCCTTTTGATGATTCTTTATCTGTAATATAGTTTAAAACTTTTGCAGTAATTCCTGAAGTTTCTCCTTTTATAGTTACTCCTATCAATTTATCCAAATAAAGGGAAACAGGAATTCCCAAATAATCAGATTCAAGTTGAACAGCGTAATATCTACTAATAAATGAAGGAGCACCAGGAATAATCATCGCACCTTCCTTAAAGAAGTGCGATCCTACTTCTTCAATCTGTCCCTGAAGAATAGATTGAGCGTTATTTAATTCTCTAGCTTGAACTGGATAAGCTGGTTTAAATAATACCTTATAATAATCATTCTGTTCCTCAGTATCGTCAAAATAAGGAGCAACATTGAGGTTAGTTTCCTGGGGCATGATTTTTTAGAACTGCAGGATAATTTTTACGTCTTCTTTTTGGGACGAAGACCTTGTAACTGAAGGTCTATTGTCGACATAAACAATGTTCCCAGAATACTTTTTAGATTCTGGTTGAGATACACCATCTACAAAATTTTGTCCCAGATAATATGTCTTATTATTTATTACAGTCGAGAGACCTTGGAAAGAAGTACTAATAGACAGAGAAACACTTCCTCCAGTGATAGTTAGACTACCACCACCCCAGGGACTTGCTGTAAAGTCATTATCATTAAATCCATAAGTTGGATTTGTTACTGCAATTCCAGTAGAAGTAGTAAATCCATTGTTGGATCTATCTTGCCAATACTTAAGAACCCCAGTTACTTGATCATAAGATACCACTCTTCCAACAGCCGTAGAACCAAGACCAACGGTTTGAGTGATTGTATTATCAGCTGTAAAAGTGGCTGAACTATAACCAGTACCAGTTAATCTTAATGCATATACAGCACTAGCTTTATCTGAACTCAATAATGAAGTAGAATTATTAGCTTGAGGATTTTCTACAATACCCACTCTTGCGAACTGGTTTCCAGTAATAAAATCAGGATTGCCAGTATCATTTTCAAATCTTGCATAAGTGAGAACATTAAATGCTCCCAACTCCCTATAAATGTCTGAGCCATGTCCTCCTGGAGGAGGTATAATAACATTAAACTCAGGAAGGGTGCTTCCTGCTGGAACACCTCCAGCAGCCCAATCTACAGTACCATAAGTATAACCAGATCCCCCTTTTGATACAGTAATAGAATCTACTTTAGAATCATTATTAATTACGATGGTAGCTTCAGCTCCTTCTCCATCACCTAAAATAGGAACATTACTATAAGTGTTATTAGCTGTTCCTACTCCAACTCCACGTTCTCTAATAGTACAGATTTTTAACTGACCACTAGTAGAAGCATTTTCTCTTACTGCAGCATCAGTACTATTTGTAGACCAATCATCTGGAACAGGCATATAGTTTGTAGAATCAAACTTAACTGCCTGACTTGGTTTAATAGTATAAAGATATTTCCAAATATACCCATCACCACTATTTCCAGCTTCTCTGGGTTCCAAATCAGTAAAGGTAGGTTCATCTAAAGAAGGACCACCTTGGAAATTATTTTCTGGTTTAGCATTATTATAAAGACAAATATAAACCCTATAATCACTATTCATTACATAGTAACTAGCAAAATAGATATCAAAGGCACCTGATGGTAAAGAGGGGTTACTCCTAGTAATATCATTCCTCCACATATCATAAGTAATACCTGATTGCCAGGTAGTTTTATTCACTACTTGATTACAATCACTGGAATTAATCTTCTTTAACGCCAACATGGTATCCCAGTAATCGTTGGACTGATCCAAGCTATCTTTGGGTGATGGGGGAGTAGTATCCCAATCAGTATCATATGCGGTTGCGTTTGGTAATCCAATAAACGCATAATAAGAATTAGAACTGGACTGAACCCCAGATACAAAATTCTTCGCATTTAATATACGCAGTTGGTCAGTAATTATGGCCGCCATTTTTTAAAGGGTTTTTTCCTATTTATTACACATAATTGTTATATTTAAGGGGTTCATACCTAGTGACCTTACCTGAAGTATTAATTCCGGTTAATCCATTTTCACCATAGAAGTTAAAGCTTCTGCCCCCTGGTCTACTATCTAAAGTAAGCTTACCCCAACTATAGTCACCCATATCTGGAGCAGTTGTATAACCAATACCAGTACCCACAGTATCTACATTACAGAAGATCCTTCTACACTCAGTTGTAAATCCAGTTGTAGATCCATTCTCAACATTCTCAAGATCATTATCTTCGTAACTGGATACTTGATAAACAGCATCTAAACATGATGTTCCAATTCCAATAGGAGCGCCAGCACTTGTTTGAGTCCCAAACGTATCCCCAATTGATATATTAGTATTAAAGATTGTGAGATAATCACCTGTACTAATACCACTCACTTCAACAGCTGAATCAACATAATCAGTATCTCTCATAAAGGAATCTTTAGGAATAAAGGTATCAAAGTAAATTTGATTTTGTGATCCACTTACAGTAGTTCCTACCCCAACAATAACTCCATAATCACCAGCGAAAGAACTTACAGTAACTTTCTCTCTAATAAGCTTAGGTGGACCCACAATAACCAGTGGAGGATTAGTACTGGTATAAGCTATTCCCAGGGTATTATAATTCCCTGTTCCATCTGCTCCAGCACCTACACTAGTTCCACCAGAGGAAACTGTAATGGCAGTTACTTCACCTCCACTAATAGTAGCTGTTGCAGTAGCTCTTCCTCCAGTACTTCCAACTCCAATAATATTTCCAATAGCCACTTCTGGAGCTGCTGTATAACCTACACCAGCAACAGTAACATCAATAGAAGAAACTGTTCCAGCTGTAGAAACAAGTGCCGTAGCTGCAGCCCCTGTAATAGTATCTTGAGATTCTAATAGAACTGTGTTTTGGAAAGACCTAGTATTAGATTCATTTACTGGATTAAAGTAAGGTCTTACATCATTAACATATACAATAGTAGTTGTAACTCCTACATCATGAAGCATACAAGCACTTGGGTAAATCCAAGGTTCATAGTGAATTCTATCCTTACCAATTGGTTGAGTGTTAATAATCTTATCAACCTCTTGCTTAGTCCATACTACTGGTCTTGTGAGGCTATTATCTGTAGTAACACCAGGTCCAGGATAAGCTCCGGTATTAACACTATCAATGGTACTAATTCCAGTAACAACTCTTGGATTTTGTCTTAGTCCAACACCTTGACTTTCCCAAACATCATTCTCAATTTGTAAAGTATCACCAACTTTTACTGTCTCTAAAATATCAGTAAATGTAACGTCTATACTCCCACTACCCTTATAGAATAAAATCTTAGAAGTAGATCCAGACTTAGGAGGAGTGGTGAAGTATATTGTGCTACCACCATTGAAAGTATAAGATACACCAGGCTCTTGAAGAATATCATTAATGAATACCAAAAGTACCATTTGAACATCAACATTAGATCCCTTCTTGGCTTGAATTGAAACAGGGACACTATTAATACTCAAATTAAATGATTTCTGTTGACCATCAAAATCACCGTCCATTCTATCCAGAACTTCAAGTTCTCCCACAGACCAGGCGTTGAATGAATCTGTATAGATTTCTTCAACAGTTAACTGGAACTCTTTATATGTCTTAGTAGTATCTGTAGGAATTCCTGCATCTCCACCAATAGCAACTGTGAGAATTTCCCCATTACCATAACCATAACCTTCTTGATCTACTGTAAAGCTAATAACACTAGATCCTTGTCCAACAACTATATCAGCAGTTGCACTATGTCCAGTACCAGTTGCACTGTCTGAACTATAAATTAAAGGAATATTATCATAACTCAATGGATCATCAAAAACTACTTCCATTGGATACTTAATGGTTCCACCTCTAGCGTAGAAGTGATCACATGTAGTAGTACCTGTATTAACTTCAAAATTCTTATTATCAATAATTCTGATAACATCTGTACTCTGGAAGGCTGGATCATGACCACCAGAAGCTGTAGATCCACTTGATCGAGGTGCTATGATACAACCCTGTACTGTTCCTCCACTACTATAGAAAGTAGGAACAGTAGAAGTACCAACATTAACTACAAATTGAGTAGTAGAAGGAACACTAGTAATACCTACCCCATTATAATAAGGATCAGGCTTTCTAGGATAAGAGTGCTTAGTGAGATGATCATCTCTACTACAGGTCATAGTAATAATACCTGTAGCTATCTTAATACTTTGTCCATCTGATAAATGATGGGATCCTATAGTCATAGTCAGGATTCCAGTGGAACCAGTATAAACAGCTGTTGAAATATCATAACTTACAGCTGTGGAAGTACCCACATTTAAAGTAATTGTATTGGCTGTAGTAGAAGCTATTGAGATTGCTGTATCATAATATGGATCGGTAGATCTTGGATAAGTATGTAATGTCTCATAGTCATCCATAGCGCAACTGAAAGTCAAACTATTAGATGCAATCTTCACACTATGATGTGTAGTTAATCCATGATCAGTAGTACCCATATCTAAGATTAATTCACCAGTACTCCCTGTGTAAGATGCTCCTACAATATCTCTTCTCACAATTGTAGAAACACCAACATTAATGGTAAAGGTATTTTGAGTATAAGCTATAACATCTTTAGCTTCACCAGAAATAGGATCAGTTGATCTTGGATAAGATTTCTCTGTGCCATTAGCATCCATTTCACAAGTGAATTGGAATGAATCATCTGTAATAGTAACTGAATCTTCAGTAGTAAGACCATGATCAGCCTTTTCAATAACAAAATTTCCAGTAACAGGATCATAACTAGCCCAAGTAGGAGTCATACTACTACCACCTGAAACTGTAACTGCGCCAGCATCTACACTAACAAAAGTATGTGCATAATCACCACCAGTAATTACACAACCTCTAGTGGATCCTTCATACCGATGAGCGTAATCTCCACCAGCGGTAATTGCGCTAGTAGCAGCGCTTACAAATCTATGTTCATATTGATCATTCTTAGAACCAAGTCCAATATCTACTGTAATAGTAGTAGCAGTAGTTGAAGCTATTGAAATAGCGTTATCATAAGCTAAATCCCTTCCTCTTGGATAATAATGAGTTGTGACACCTGCATCAATGTCACAGGTCATTCCAATTCCAGTAAAGATCACATCTTTACCTACTGAATAACCATGAGCACCTGATGTGGTAACAGTCATTATACCTGATGCTGCACTATAGGCTACACCAGTAATAGTCTTAGGTGAAGAGTAGTCACAAGTAAAAGCTATTCCTGATAAAGTAATATCATCACCTTGAGATAAACCATGAGGTAATAATGTGGTAACAGTAGTTACACCAGTTACTGAACTATAACCAACATTTGAAATCCAACGTGGTTTGTAGAATCTATGTCCACTGGTAACTGCTATACTTACAATATGACCTTCACTAATTGCAGCAGTTCCAATATTTGTGACATTGGCCACTCCACCACTAAATGTTTGGATAGCAACATTAACAGTTGGTTGATGAGCTTCTCTATATCCAGATCCAGTATTACCCAGACCAATAGAAGTAATAGTACCACCAGCTGAAATTGTGGCTGTTCCTCCAGCAGCTACTAAAGGTTGATATCCAAATCCTTCAGTAGAACCAACAGAAACTATAACACCACCTACAGGCCAGTTACCTCCATTAGGATTGTATCCAGTAGATCCAGCTCCAGTGAATGTAATAGTAGAAGCAGCTCCAGTTTGTTCCATACTGTAAGCGTCATCTTCACCTTGATCTCCTGATGGTTGTTGGAAAATATTGTTAACTAAAACAATACCGTTCCAAGTAGAGAATCCAACAGTATTAGCTGTCTCATGGGTAAGGGTAAACTCACTAGTAAGTCCTGTAAATTGTTCTGAAATATCATCAAAAACATAGTTTTCAGTGTATGCTGAATTAGATGCTCCTACAGGAGCAGTTCTCATAAAGACTCTACCTTGGAAGGTAGAACTAGTAGTAATTCCAACCCAATCCCTATTATCCGGATCAGCAGCAGTAGCATCACTTAATGGAATTGATCCATGAGGAGCTCCAGCAAAGAATATTTCATTTCCTACAATATTATAAGTTCCACTCAATTTCCTTATAGTAGCCCCAGCATCATGACTCTTAATCTGGGTTCCCATTTCACCCCTCTTAACAGTCATCACGTCTGTACCTGCCCATCCGACATGATCAACTTGTACAATTTCATCATTCATCTTCGCCAGATCTCCAGCAAAGAATGATCCAATTCCTTCAGTAACTCTTATATTTGTATCCCATACAATAGAGCTACTTAATCCAGTAGTGACCTCAGTTCTAGAAATAGGAGATTGAATAATATTATCAATAGCAACTAAAGTTCTCTTATTAGCGTCTACTGCTGTCATATGATGAGAAGTTCCAATACCAACTGAAGTAATTTCAAATACAGAAGGATTTTCTGCTAAAGCTTTCTCTGCAGTATCTGTAAATCTTACAGCCCCACCACCAACTTTTACCACATATAATTCTTCAGGGAGTTTGCTGGTAGTTCCTACACCAACTACACTAGTTTCTGCTATTCCAATTGCATTGGTAGTACCAGTTCCATCATAACTATACTTAACCAATTCACCAGTTACAAAGAAGTGATCTCCCAACTCAATTTTATTAGTTGAGGTATTAGCAATAGAAGTATCATTTCCATCAAACTGCCTTCTAAAGATTTCTAATCCTCCCTTCTTAAGACCAAAATCTTCACGAAGATTGGATTTTGTACCTGTATAGGTATTGTAATCGGTATGAACATTCTGATTCTTAAACTCCAAATCAGTAGAATAAGAATTTTCATTGAAAATATATTGCTCAATAGATAAAGCTCTTACTTGAACATCTACCCCAGCTTTTGGAGTAAAGGTAAGATTGATATAATCACCATCAGAAGTAATTCCTACTGTACCAATATTACTACCAGTCTTAACATCACCCCACTCAACCATTGATTCATTTGAATCAGAATTCAAAATAGCTACCTCAGCCATTTGGTACTCATAATCAGTTGTATTAGCAAAACATAGTACATAGTAACCAGAAGTTATACTATCCCAAGTTGCATTGCTGTAGGTGGATATAGACACCGCTGAGGGGGATGTAGTAGATGCTATGGAAACATAATCTGAAGATACTTTTGCAGTACTCATATTAGTGGTTCCTATTCCAGTTCCAGAACCTGTATCTGCAATAGCTACTATTTGAGAATTAGCTGTAAGAGCAACTGAAACATTAGAATCAAAGTCAATCTTAACATTGCTTCCACTAATATAAGCATGATAGGTTCCGAAAGAATCAAATGAACCAGTCAGATTAGTTTCAATGTTATTATATTCTGTCATGTAGACATTAGTGCCATCATGAACCACATTAATTTGACTTCCTTGGAATACTTGATCAGTATTCTCAAGCATGATCATGACAGTAGCTGCTCTATAGGCTGTAGAGATAGAAACCACATTATCGGAACTACCAGCAGCTACACTATTGTTTTGTCCTGATATTTCAACAACATCTCCTAGTGTATAACTTTCAACTGCGGATACATTATCAACTATGCTAAAGGAGAAAGTAGAAACTTGATAATTGTTATATTCATACTTAGTTGGATGGAAAGTTAAATCCCAACCAGTAGCACTCTTAAGATAATCAAAAGTTCCTAACTCTGGATAAGTTTCTTGGAAAGCATATTGGTTCTGATATCCAACAGCATTGTGTTGTAAAGTATTAACAATAGCTAATTGTTTTTCATCTGTATATTTGGCATCTTTTACTAAAACTATGGACTTATTCCAAACATCATGGACACTAAAAGTAGCAACCTTAGCATAATCAGTATTACTTTCATTACTATAGAATTGACCACTAATATCATCTATCTGTAATACACGGTTTCCAACAGATTGATAGTAATCAGTAAGAATCTTATTCTCAAAGTTTATCTTATTAGAAAGGAATCTTGTAGAAACTTCAACAGTTTCTTCTGTTACAAGATCAAAGTCAGGGAAACTATGTAATGTTCCTTCTCCTACAATATCAGTAATAGTAGTAAGATCTGCATCATCTACTGAAACTATGGCAGGATCTTCTGCTTTACTTATAATTTGTAAATCAGAATACTTATCAAAACCAGCAGTATGGTTTAAAGCACTAACTGGATCATCCCAAGTATCTTGAGAAATTTCTGATTTTAATGAATAAGAGAAATTCTGGTAATATTCATTATTAGGAAGTCTTTGTAAACTGTCATTTAGGAATCCAGTATTTCTCTGCCATCCATCTACAACAGTAGCACCAGCACCTATAATAAATTCAGAATTAAATTCTGTCTTACTCTCTATTACACCTTGAGTATTGGAAGTTAATCCTTTAACAGTATCTCCTACCTCCAAATCATCGGGAGAATCAACTTTCAATCTCTCAATAGAAGAATTCCAACTCTCCACTACCCCACGACCACTTCCACTGATTACTGTCTCTCCTTTCAGAAAATCATTAGTTTTTAAAGTGGGTTCAAAAATTGGGAAATGTTTAACTGGAATTACTTTTCCTATAGTAACTGTAGGTGAACCAGGAGTTTTTCCAGCTCCTATAAGACCATCTAAACTATATTCAATATATGCCCCAGACCCTCCTATCTGTCCTTCAGCTGTAGTAGGAGAGAAGAACTTATAATCATAATCAGCTGAATTATATCCACTAGCAGTACTTCCAACTCCTACGCTAATATTTTCAACAAAAATTTCTTCTCCCACAGCAAATGGGAAGTCAGAAGCATCACTAAAAGTAGTATCGAAGTAAATCCTTACAGTTTTATCTGTATAGGTAAGAGAACTTATACCAACACCATTTGAATTATCTATAGGAATGATTCGTGGAGAAACATTATACATTCCTGTGGTATTGGTTAAAATAGTAACTTTACTGTCACCCAATTTATACTCTAAATCAACTTCATCTATTCTCTTCTTGGTAAAGTTGTCAATTACTATTAACTTAGGAGCAATAAGATAATTTACTCCCACAGAAGAAATTCCAATAGTATCAAAAGAAGTTAATGATTTTATTTTAAGAATTTCTGGAAGATTAGCGGAAGGTCTTAGTGTCTTATCACTAGGATAATCCCATCCTATTCCATTACCCTTAAATCTAGTTTGTAAAATAGATCCAATGTTGTCACTATCTCCCGTTATAATTGCACCTGTACCAAACCCACTGGTTATAGAAGTGATTCCAGGAAGGCTTCTATATCCACTTCCTTTATCAGAAATCCAGAACTTAGTAATACTTCCATAAGCAGTTTTTGAATTAGTTTCATAACTTAACTTAGAGTTGTCAGAATTATAAGTTGTAGTAGAAGGTGCTTCAGGAATTTCATAGGTAAATGTAGTAGTCCCTATTCCACTTATAAAATACTCTCCATCATACTTAGAATCTACTACATTAATTTGGCTATAAGATTCAACTGATTCATCTACTATCATTGATTTTCTTATTTCATCAACCAAATTAACATTATCCAAGTCAAACTTATACCAAAGATTCTTAGGAATATCATCATTAAGGGATAATGTCAGATTTGCAGTACTATCAACTCCAGGACTTCCAGTTACTGTAACAGCAAAAGCCACATTATTACCAGGAGTAAAGAACTCTGAAGAGAACTTACTATCAGAATAAAGATTCATACTGAAAGCAGAATAATCAATTCCATTGTTATTAAAGGCAAGAGAAGAATCACCTAAATCAAACTTAACTTTTTGATTCTTGGTAAATTCAACTAAAGGATTAATCTTAGATAAAGTTCCTCCAGAAGCACTAGTAATATTAACAAAGGAAGGATTATTTGAATCTAACTCAAATTCTTCAGCTACTAATCTAATCTTATGAGCAGTATAAGGAATAACATAATACATTCCTTCATTAGACAATCCTCCAGAAGGAACAACAGCTGTATGAACTACTCTATCACCTTTTACAAAATCATGATTATTAATAGTGATGGTATCCCATGTAACACTTACATCAGAAGAAGTAAAGGTAACGGGGTTAAATACCATTCTTCTATTAAAGGTATTATATTTGACAGTTACAATTCCTGTAGTATTGGGTTTTAAAGTTACCCAAATTTTATCACCTAAAGCCATTCCATGAGTAGCTGCTGTAGAGACAGTAACAACACTCTTATCAACTTGAGCAGTAACTACATCTCTTAAAGATGTTTCAAAACTATGACGTACACCACTACCAGCATCGGTGAAGTATAATAATCCAGATGTAGTACTTCCTACCCCAACCCCTTCATATCCTCCAGTAGTTCCTAAACCAACCTTAGTTGTAGAAATACCAAGAAGATCTGGTGTAATAGGATAGGAATATAAGAAGTCATAATCTGTAAGATCGGTTTGTGTAGAGAACCCAGAAAGACCGTTCCAAACAGTAATAGTACTTCCACCATTAACAGCATAATATATCTTATCATTGGCATTTAATCCATGATCAGGATAGTAAATGGATTGTTTTGGAACAAATCTTTGGGTAACTCCAGCACCAGGATTGGAGAATGTGACTGTTGTACCAATACCAACTCCAGTTGCAGTTCCAACACCAATTGACTCAGCTGGATTAAAATAAAGTTGATTATTGACAGGTAATGATTTTGTTGTCTTAAGAGAACCAACATTTATACTAAACTTCCTAGGATCTTCCCAAAGAACTTCAGCACTAGTATATGCTAATCCAGAATGTTCTGTTCCCCTTTGTTCCCTCAGAACCCTAAGTCTTGAAGATCTCTTATCAATATTAAGAACTTTAACTTTCTCTGTTCCAATCCCTAAAATGTCATTAGGACGAAGTGAAGGATAATCTAATTCACCACTAACATAGAAATAAGTAGTCATTCCAGTGGCACCAGTTGTACCAACACCTACACTCAAACTATAAGATTCTGTCCTAACTCCAATAGTATAAACTCCATCAAATCCATCAAAATATTGATTAAGACCGCTTACCGATACCCTATCATTAGCTAACAATGAATGAGGAGAAGAGCTAAAACCAATAAATTTATTTTCTCCAGGTTGTGATATAAATTCAACATTATAATTGGATGAAGTAGAGCAAGTTACAGTATCAATGGTTTGACCCAATACTCTATCTACTTGAGCATTTGCATCACTTCCGTGAGTTCCACTATTATCAAAGTTTACCTTATCTCCTGGCTGGTAATTAGTACCTCCTGTGACAATACCAATATTGTCTATATTACCTGTAGAAGCAGCTGTAACATCAACAGTCTGAAGTCTAACATCATTAGAATTGAAAATATAATTATATCTACTCCGAGCATCTGAAATATGATAACTAGAGGTATTTCTAAACCACTCATGAGATTCAATATCATACTCATTCTGATTTGAAGCAGATTTGAAATTAAAAGTATTGGGTTCAGATTGATAACTATCACCAATCAAATAAGGGAAAGCTGGTCTCTTATAATTATCAAAAGGACCATCAGTATCTAATGGAGAATTAAAAGTAGCAAAATAAGCATAAGTCCCTTTAGGATAATGAGGAGTGACACAGAATCTACCATTATGCTTATCTAAATCTCCCGATCCAGTAAATATATAATCTTCTATAAAAAATCCTTGTGGATATAATGATAATGGTGGTCTTTGAGTAACTGTCGAATTTATTTCATATCCAGATGTCATCTGGGCAACTCTTCCTCCTTCTATCCCAGAATATCCATAAGGACCATAAATTGGATTTCCATCATAAGCCCATCCAATCAAAGGAGAATGATATTCTGTTTGAGTAACTTCTTCTCCATCATCTACAATTAGATCTGGAGTTCCATATTGAATCTCAGTCCCTGATAAAGTGTAGGAATCTTTTCTTAGAGGACGAGGAGCATAAAGATGCCCATATTCTAGAGAAGTGTTATTAATATTACGTGATAGAGTTCCATCATCATCTTTAAGAGTTTCTAAATTTCTTTGGAAAAGATTAATTCTCCATTCTTTAAGATCTGCCTCAGTCTCAGCATTTTCTCCAGCAGCTTTTACCGTAATAGTAGTGTCATCCGCAAGATATCCAACACCACCATTAATAATCTTAACAGACTCAATAACTCCATTACTAACAATTGGAGTAAGTTGAGCATATGAACCACTTCCTTTTATTACCAAATCTGGTGGAGAATTGTATTCAGCTCCTCCTGATTGTATAGTAACATCAACAATTTTTCCATTGGCCACCACAGGACTAATCTGACCACCAGCTCCACTTCTAAAAGTGGTTGTAGGTTGTTTCTTAAAGTTAATAACCTCAGAAGCACCATATCCAACACCACCTGCAGTTACATCTATAGAATCTAAAGATCCTCTAAAAATTGGTTGAATACTAGCAGTATACGTTTGACCTGATGTGCTACCAATACCAGTTACTCCATCTATTGTAACTGCTATAGGTTGGTAATTAAAAGATCCAGTGCCAGTACTAGTAAGATCCACCAATATATTATTATCATAATAATGATCTACTGAAGTAACTCCAGTTCCAACCAAACTCACAGAGAAAGTATCATTATCTACTTTATGAACATAATAATTTTCAGCCGTAGAAAGTCCTACAATAGTAGTACCAGCTCCTACACGATATTGAACAATCTCTTTATCCAAATATCCATGATCTTTAATACTAATTCTATTGAGAGAAGTACTAATTCCACCACTAGGTACAGTTCTTTGTTTATTCTGATATCCAGATCCTGAATTAGTTACTAGAACACTAGAAACATAACTCTTTCTAACAGCTGTTTGTATTTGTTGACGACCCTTTCCATAAGCATTTAAAGCTACTGTATTGATTCCAGTCCTAGCATTGGATGGAGTGGTGTGTAATTTAATAGTAGAAGCATCTACAACTTCAACATAATAAAAAGCTTCTGTATTAAGTCCAGCAACTGATTGTAAATCAAATGGATTGTATACTACTTTCTCTGCATTTACAAACTTATGGAAAGTTGAAAAACCTATAGTATTAGTAGTATTAAGACTTACATCTCCACCTTGTTCACTGTTAAACTTAACAGAATGGATCTTAGAAGCCATTTTAGCTTCTGCAGTAGCTCCTGTTCCATTACCACCTACAATATTAATTTTAGGTGTTCCTTGATAATCATATCCTGGGTCAATAATTTCTATTCTTTCTAACTTACCATTAACAGCAGCAATAGCTGTTGCTCCAGTTCCTACGTCATCTTTAATATTAACTAAAGGAGGATTAATAACATCATATCCTTCTCCACCCTTAGTGATATCAATACCCTTAACATCACCATAAAAAATCTTTTCATAAGATTTATAATTAAGTATCTCTACCCCATTAACCAACATTCCTGTATGGCCAGGATCTGTAGTAAAATCTCCAGCTTTGGTGATGGGAGCACTAAATTCTCTACAAAGTGCTTGAGGACCAACTTCTTTGTCCCAAAAATCATAATAAACTAATCTATTATTTTCTACAGTTCCAACAAGACTAATATAGGTTTCAGCATAAAGATCAGATCTACTTCTAGCAAGCTTAACCTGTTGTCCATTTACTCTTCTAATGTAATAAACAGTAGAATCAACATTTTCAAACCCACTAATAGTAATTGTTTGTCCACCATCTCTTATGGTACGACTTGGTTCATAGTAAACAGCATCACCTGTATAAAAACCATGATCTGCAGGTGCAGTGGTTAATACAATAGTAGAATTGTCAATAGCAGTTCCACTAAAGGTTGCTATCTTATCATCAGGATTAGTAAGAATATTATTATATCTGGGGATTGAATTAGAAGCAACTAAAACATCCTTATCAAATTTAGTATAAGAATTCTGAACATTAGCACTAAAATCATTTAACTGTCTAAAATGAGTAGAATCTCCCTTTAAAAGATCATTGGTTACCGTATAGGTTAGATCTACATCCACAGTGGAATTAAGAATGACATCCATTCCATATGCAGAATTAATATTAACTATTCTACCTTTTGTACTTTTTCCTAAATTATCCTTAAGAGTAACAATATATCCAGGATTTAAATCCTGCTTATCATAAGTCTTAATCTCATAAAGAGTTTCTGTAACGTCAATAGCGCTAATTGATTCTACATCCCACTGTGCTTGTGTATTAGAATGCCATTCACTAGCTCTTATTCCTTGATCTTCAATACCAAAAGACTTAATATTAATGGTATCATCAGCATTGTAGAAATTAGTCTTACTGTCTATCTTAAGATCTTTTAAAGTAGATGTAATTCTAACTTGAATTTCTTCTCCACCACTTATAGCATAAGCATAACTATCAATACTAACATCAGCAGTAGCATCAAAAGTTAAATTAGTTCCTATTCCACTAACATTGAAAAATTGATTTACACTTTTACCGTCATATTCTAAAGTAATTGGATCATCATTATCATCCTTTACATAAAGAATTCCTCTCTCTGGAAATCCCAAAGTAGAGTCTACATCCAGAATAGTAGCTCCAGCACCCACACCTGTTAAAAGTTTTGTCTTAGGATTAGCTACAAAATCATTAAGAGCTGGACCTTCCTGAATATTATCATCCAAACTGAGTTGATAATACCGAGCTAGAGCATTTTCTTCTACTATAGACTCAGTAGTACTACCTGCACCTGTTTGAGTATCATATAAAACCTTTCTAACATTAGAAACAGATCCCTTTGCACCAGTAGATTTCTGGAAAAGAGTTAAATTCTTTAAATCTAAAGGATCTCCTTGAAGTTGTTCTACTACAAAATCTCTAGTTACCTTATAATCAGCATCGGAAGGTCGTAAGAGAAAATTACTAGGATGCAGTACTTCTACATCCTTTCCATATAAAGCGTTGAATAAAATTTTAAAAGAAGAGTCTGTTCCTTTTGAACTATAGAAACTATCTGCCCCAAAAATAAAATTCTTTTCGTCTAATTCACTATAAAGACTTCTATTTCCAAATCCGGGAGTAAATTGACCTTTAACCTTCTTAAGAAACTCCTGAAGGAAAATTATATTAAGATTATGGATAGTAGCACCTTCTTCGTGCTCCTCAGCCTCTGAAGTATCAAATATTAACTGATCTGGCTCATTAGGAGCAATATAAGAGGTAATACCACTAAACCCTCTTGTACAATTATAGAATTTAAAGTCATCCTTATAGTCATATCTAATGATTTCATCACCGATTTGAATTAATCCATTATTTTCGGGAAATCCGTCTGTCCAATTCCCATCCGAACCAGCATTAATGGTAGTCGACGTAAAACCAATGTTCTGGCCAAGAACTGTTGTGGTTTTTAAATTACATAATTGGTCAAGTTTTACATATTGGTCAATATTTTGAATTAAATCAACAGTTCCTCCTTGATATTCTTGAGAAACATAATACTGCTGTAAAAAATCTGCCAGCAGAGGAAAATCCTCCCTAACATATCTCGGAAGTTGTGTAGTAACAACATCCTGAAACTTAACTCTATCGACGGCCATTCTGTATTATCGTGTAAGTGATCCGTTTAGGTAACTTGAGGTTACAGTATAATTACTACCTGAAATATCACTTCCAGATGCAATCTCATCAGAAACCATATTGATGTTAAGATTATTTGTATCTAGTTGTAAATACAAATCCTGCAATCCCACAACATCATTTGAATAAGGACATATTGAAATCTCAATTAAAGGAACTCCACTACGATTTATCTTAGTAGAAATAACTTTCATTGGATTTAACATGATCTCACCTTTAATATAATCAATAGTTCCAATGTCCTTTTTCACCACTACTGGTTCTGTAGGAGATTTCAACTTAAAGAGGAAGATTTTTCCTTTTTGAAGAGTAGAGTCTGGAATATCTCCCAAATAAACGGTATCAGTAATACCACTTACGGTAAATCCAGTTGATTTAATATTGTAGCCATCTTCACTTCTTACATGAAAACGGTTACCATAACAAAGTTCATAATCAGCAAATTCATTTAATTCCACTTGAAGGTCTCTTCTCATAGACACCGTTGTAATATTAGATGTTATTGAAGAGTTACTATTGTCTATAACATTAAGGAATTTACTGTACTTAAATCTAGCTCCAAATTTATTTAACTCACTAGAATCAGCGTATTTTATGACATTATCTGATACAATAGTTTTCACATAAGAGGGTCCAGAGGCCAGATTACTATTATAGTAAACAGTAGAGTCTACTTCTAGATATAGGTACTTCAAATCAACAATTTCAGTAACAATACCAGCTACTGTATACTTTTTGATCTCATTTTTAATGTTTTCCTTAATAGCACTGGATAGATAAACTCCATTTTGGGGTTTAATACTTACAAATACTCTTCCAAAGGAAGGAGGACTTAATTCTTCTCCACCATAGGCTGAAACGGATTCTGATTCTGGATAAATGGTAGGAATTAGAGCTTCAAAGTCAGATGCTGTCACTGCTCTGTTTTGAGAAGCGTAAATTCTAGGAGCATACTTCTTAATGGAGTCAACAGTCTCAATTGACTTACCGCCATAAGAAGAAAAATTGGTTGTTAGGAGAGAAACTCCTGTTGTAACAGAATTTCCATTATTATCTAAAATTCTACCTGCATAACTGAACCTAGATGCATCATTAGCAGATGCCCCATTAGAAGTAATGTAACTTACTTGGATATATTCAGGTTCTTTTAGTGCTACACCAAAAACACCATCACCGAACAATAATTCATACCTTTCACTATCAACTTCTTGTATAAAATAAATTAATGACGTATGGTCTATATCAAATAAGCTGTTAAATTGATGGAATTTACGTGTAACTGATGAAGTTTGAGAATTCTTTACTTTAACACTAATTAAAGAGGTATCAATTCCTCCATTATTAAGAATAAATCTTTGGAAAGGATTTCTAGAACTAACAGTAAAGTTCTGAGTAAGATAATTTCCTTCATAAATGTCAATATCTTCAAAATCAGCTGTTCCATCAGATTTTACAGGAACAGTGATATCATTGGGAATAGAAAAGACAAATGTGTCTTTAGTAGATGTTACTCCTGTAGCTAGTGCAACTATACCAGCTTTAAGGGTTAAAGCTACTGCAGTAGTATTAGAAGCATCTACTGTAAAAGAAATATTGGCTTTAGAAGATTTCCTGGATCTTGGAATATAACCTATATTCCTTGCCAGAGACACCACGTTCTCCCTGAGAGTGGCGGAATCAATGAATACCTCATTAGTAGCCATGTTGGCATTATATGAGGTAATATAGGTATTATAAGCTAACGTGTCTATTATAGTCGATAAGTTTGATCCTTCAAAATCATAGTCAGTAAAATTAGAGTTTGCCTTAAGGTAATCCTTAATGGAAACTTTTATTTGATCAAAATCGACGTTGCTAAAATTTACTAAAGGCATTTACCTAGTGGGCAGTAACGCAAAGGTGAGTTCTTGTTGTGGCACATCAAGGCCAACTATAAAATATTGAAGTGTGACATGAAATTCATGAGCGTCAAAGTTAGGTTCTACATTCACTTCACTTAATTTCACACGGGGTTCATAATTTTCTAATGTATTTTCAATTTCACTCTGAATAGCTGATGCTGTTAGTAAATCAAAGTTCTCAAAAAGTAATGCTGTGACATTTGATCCCAAAACAGGAGCGAAAGGACGCTCACCAGGGATAGTCATAATCAAATTCCTAACAGAACGAGCAATTGCAGTCTCATTCTTAGTAGCAATTAGGTCCGAAGTAAGAGGTGATATTTGGAAACTAGCACTTATGTCCTTGAATCCTTGACTTATTCTTTGTACTGGCACCTAATTACAGTAAATACTGGCTTTATTTAGTCCACTAAAACTCGAATAAAGGCTGAGCTCCCTTCTTATTTTCAGTAAAATCTTCAACGGAAGGTAAATCCTCTTCCGATTCAAATAATTCAGTCTCTTTTAGAGATTTCCGGGATGGAGTAAGCCCATCGTTAGAGATTTCACGAAGAAATTCTTCATTTTTCATGTTTTTTTACACTCTTTACACCCTATTTAATAGAGATTTCCGGGTTCGAGCAAGAAAAAACCCCTCCGAAACAGAGAGGCGGGTATTTTTTCATAAAAACTCATAAATTCTCACTAAATTTCCCTATTTTCCTTGACCTCTATAGACTTTCTTACGATTATTACTACTTTTAGCAGAATATTTGGTATGTTTCCCTTGACCCTGGCGGGTTTTCTTGGGTATAGACTCCACATAATCTGTACCCATTAGTGATTTCTTGATTTTTGCCATTAAATAACCCTCTGTTTCTCATGTCCTACCCTAATTCTAGGATCACACCATATAGACATCCCTGCATCCATGGCATCTAGACAGAAACTAACATCTTCACCACACATATCTTGTACAGCTCCAGATTCAAAGACTTGCATCTTAGGAGCAAACCAAGGATACTTCATTTCTGGATGTTCAAATACACCATGTTTGATCATAACCCAACCAAAACCAGTATAATCAACAGTAAAAGGCTTTTTCCTCTTACTAATAGAATCTACCATCTCATGATTCATAACTCCACCATTATTACGGAAGTCATCTTCATCTAACCAATGAGCAACACTAGTAGTTCTACCATCCTCTGTACTATACCAACCAGCAGCTATCTTTCTTTCCTTTTCTTCATCAATACTACCATCTTCATTAATAGCTTCAGCAGGTAATGCTAGATCACATAATTGCCAGAACTTCTCAGGATTAAAAACAATATCACTATCAATCCATAGTTGATAATCATACTTTAACTTACCATCCCAAGGTAATTGATCAGGTCCTCTTAATACATTAGCTCCTAAACACTTACAACGTGCAAAGTTAACCATAGAAGAGTAATCTTGACTAATCTGAATACTCATTCCATTTTGAACTAAGTCAAAACATAACTGAACAAAGTTCTTTAAAAAGGTATAAGAAACTCCTCTACCAGGTAGACAAAAGACTATAGCCTTACCTTTCATTCTTTGTTTAATAGCATCTATATCCCATTCTACTCCGTCTTTCTTCTTAACTTTGGGACTAGAAGCTTTAACAGTAAATCCTTTTGCCATTAAATTAAAACCTCATTTCACTTATTATTTTAACAGTTTATTTAGAAGATGTCAACAAGAATGATCATCCGTAGTAACCATACCTCTTACACTTTCATAGGAGATACCACTAACTCCTTTATGTTGTAACATCCAATAATCAAATTCTCCTTTCTCTAGATTATGATGTATACACTCATTATTAAGGTATATGTGATAAACCTTATCTTCTAGAAAATTTTCGGTGGGAATTTTTTTCATGTTTTTGTTTTTATATATCACTTCTTATCTCCCATGAAATCTTCTACATTAACTCTCACAACATCCACCCTATTCCTCCTATGTTTCCACCATTTATATCCTATTACAGTTAATATAATACCCAA
>MDSZ01080770.1_pt1 | contig 23322 bp, 19 predicted proteins | sample 811201 | NCBI WGS metagenome assembly MDSZ01 (sample SAMN05326647, study PRJNA326480) | marine metagenome | isolation source: seawater | place: Indian Ocean: North | collected 2010
TTTAATTATAAATATTAATAATATATGGGTAAAATAGAAAAGATCACTTTATCACAGTTTCTCGTTTGTTTTATATTTTCGACTTCTATATTTTTATGGAGTATCCAAATATTATTTATCAATAGTATACAAAGCTATATTATCCAGTTTAGATTTTTATATTTATTATTAGTGCCTGTTATCATCTACGAGATAATAAAAAAAAAACATAATTTATTTGAAAAACAATTTTTAATTTTATTGGGTGCTTTAACATTAATATTTTTATCAAATTTACAGATTATTTTTGATGATTTGAAAGTATTTTTTTCTAACTTAATATTATTATTAACTCTTTTTGTTGTTTACTTTAAATACGAGGAAATTAAAAATATTGAATTAATTATTTATATTTTTTTATTTTTATTTTTTGGTTCCTTGTTAATTAGCGGCCAATTATATATTCCAGAGTCATTCAATGCTTATGCAAAATGGACTAATAAATGTGGTGGAATACCATTATACATATTCTGCAATGAATATTATTCTCTTTTTTGTGAAACATCTTATAAAACGAACGAAAATGTTTTACAATCATATTCTGTCAGAAATATTTTAAATTTATCTATAATAGATAAAGTTCAAACATTTAAAATAGGAATTAAAGAAAAATTTTTTTTAGAAAACTCGCACTTATCGATAGTTGGGTCTGCTCTTACATTGTTTTTTTTGTCAAAAGTTGCTGATAAGAAAAATATTTTAATGAGTTTAATTGTAATTTTTTTCATAATAATATTTTTTATAAAAAGTACGACAACATTTTATTTAAGTATTTTTTTAGGTTTTTTAATTATATTTATTATAAATTTTAAAAATTTTACAAAAAAAAAAATAATTGTATTTTCTTCAGTTCTATTATTTTTTTCTTTAGTTTTTATTTCTGATAATCAGTGTACATCTAAAATTAGACCAATTTTTAATGTGGTTTATAATGATTTATTATCAACACTAAATCTAAAAAAAATTGAAAATCAAAAAGAAAAACCCTCTAATCTTCAACCTAGAATAAATGATCAAGATGTAATTATAAGAGATATGTCCTCTTCAGTGCTAGTTAAGGCATATGAAATTTCAATGTTATCTTTATTTGACAAACCTTTTGGATGGGGTTTAAACAATTTTAAAAATGCAAGTATGTTTTATAATGATCAAACACATAAATACAAAGGATATAGAAATTATAAATTTGTTGAAGATCTAAATTTAAACGATGCATCCAATACATTTTTTAAATTAATTACTGAATTAGGAATATACTCTTTTTTGATATTTGCTTTTTTACTAAAATATCTATTTGAAAAAAAAATACCTTTAGATGAAAAACTGTTTTGTTTTACCTTAATATTATCTCAACTTATTAGAGGAGTAGGTTATTTTAACTCTGGTTTTCTAATAATTTTAATCTTTATTGTTATTAGATCTATAAAAAAATGATTATTTAGATTTGTAGAAGTTTAGAAAGTCGTTTAAATTTCTTTTTTTATCGCATCTTTCCAAAAATAAATAATAATACATATGTTTTTCTATTTCCTTAAAATTATTATTTTTCAATTTACATATTAATTTTTTTTCTAAGTTAATTTGATTGTCTTTTATTGTTGCAAAATTTCTGTGAGTATCTTTAATTGTTAATATTGTAATTAAAGAAATTAAAATAATAAAATAATTTAGATAAGTGATTTTAAGTTTTTTAAAACCAATATTGTAAAATAAATATATTAAAAAAAAATAATAAAAACCCAAATAAACTCTTGTTGGTGGAAACTTATTAATTAGAATAAAAAAAATAAAAAAATAAATTACAATATAATTAATTAAACTTTTTTTAGATTTATAAATATTAATTAAAGATATAATTATACATAAAAATATTATTAAAAATATTTCTGGGTTAATTATAATTTGATTGTATAGATTATTCAAATTTTCATATAAATTACTCGAGGTATAGCTACTAAAATAAATCGTATTTACACTATTTATAAAAAATTCGAAAAAATTATTAAGTATAAAATTTAAGCTAGATGTATTTATTGTATAAATTTTATAAATATATAGTCCAGTTACAAAGATTTGTAATGAGCTAAAAAAAATCAATGGAAATAAAAAGTATAATTGAAATGATTTTATTTTATTTTTTATACTTAAATTTTTATAATTTAATAATATCGAAATGATTATAGGAACAACTAAATATAAAGCTGAAATATTATTTAAGATTTGAAAACAACATATTAAAAAAATCCAGTTTAAATTTTTAAAATCTCTTTTTTCCTCTAAATTTAAAATCAAAAAAAAAATAACAACAAATAATAATGAGGAAATATAATAGCCTCTTAATACAAAAGAATATGTAAATAAAATATCCGATATTAAAAAAATTAAAAATATTAAATATAATTTCAGTTTATTTCTTAAAATTTTGTTAGCAAAATATAGGATCAATAAGAAAGCTAAAAAATTAATTAATCGCAAAAAAAGAAGATTAGTTCCAAAAATGTATTCAAATATCATTCCTAAAAATGAAATATACAAATGATTGTTAGGAAAATTTTTAAGAAATATTGTTTCCTTATAATAATAAGTTGTTAAATTAACTAATTCATCGTGTAAAATGTATTGATTGTTAAAATAAAATATTTTTAAAATTAAGATTGCAACTATTATGATAAATAAATAAATATCGAGATAATTCTTCACTGATTTTTGTATCATGTCTTATATATTCTTATCATTTTTTATATTATTAAATATCGTATTAGTATTTTACAATAAATCGATTGCTAATTTATTTAACTTATTTGATAAGCCAGATAATGTCAGAAAATTTCATAAATTAAGTGTCCCAATCACGGGGGGTATTATAATTTATGTAAATCTGATTTTTTTTTCTATTCTGCAATTTTTCATTAATTATGATTTGCAATTATTTGAATCTTTTCAAAATTATCTTATTTTTTTTGGTGTTTGCTCACTATTTTTTTTCCTTGGTTTAATAGATGATAAAATTTTAATGAATGCAAATCTAAAATTTCTACTTATAATATTTTTTATTATATTGGCTTTATTTTTAGATAATCAAATAATTATTAAACAGGTAAGATTATTTTTTATTTCATTTGAAATACCTTTATGGTCTATCCCCTGGACTTTAATTTGCTTTCTTCTTTTTATTAATGCATTTAATATGTTTGATGGCTATAATCTTCAATGTTCAAGTTATTCTATTTTTTTATTAAGTATTCTTTATTTAAAGAGTAACTTAAGCAATATTTTCCTTATACTAATTATTTCAATTATCTTTTTCTCATTCCTTAACTATAAGTCAAAATCATTTATGGGTGATAGTGGAACGTATTTGTTAGCTTTTATAATTTCTTATTTTTCTATTAAATTATATAACTCAAATAATTTTGTTAATGTCGAGGAAATAGTTTTATTAATGATTATACCGGGAATAGATTTGATGCGGTTATTTATTGAAAGAATTTTTATTTTGAAAAAATCTGCTTTTGCTCCAGATAGGAACCACTTACATCATTATCTTTTAAAGAAAAATAATCTTAATCAAACTTTTTTTATTACAAATGCAATAATAATTTTACCTTATTTAATTGGTTTGTATTTTTCAATAATGTTTTATATGGTATTTGCTCAAATAATTATTTATTTTATCGTTTTAAAATTATTAAAAAATTAGCTCCTATATATCAAATAGTTTTCTAAATATAGCTTATCCATTTTTGTTCTTAAAAAGCAATCAATAGCCTCAGAAGGATAACAAACTATTGGTTCATTTTCATTAAATGATGTATTTAAAATCATAGGAATAGATGTAATTTTTTTAAATTCATTAATAATCTTGTAATAATTAAAATTAATTTCTTTAGTTACTGATTGAAGTCTACAACTTCCATCTACATGAACAACGCCTGGAACTAATTTGGCTTTATCTTTTCTGATTTTATAAACTTTCGACATAAATGGAACATTATCATTAATTTCAAACCATTCTTTCACATCATCTTCTAATACTGATGGTGCAAAAGGTCTAAATTTTTCCCTATTTTTGATTTTGTTATTTAATAGCTCTTTTATATTTGGATTTCTAGGATCGCATATGATCGATCTATTTCCTAGCGCTCTAGCCCCAAACTCCATCCTTCCTTTAAAAAGGCCTACAACATTATTTTTACTCAAATTAATTGCGATATCTTCACAAACAGAATCATCGGTATCAAATTTTTTTATAAGTATATTATTTTCTTTAAATAATTTTTGGTAATCGTCTAAATTTTTTTTTATTTCGTCATTATTAAATTTAGGTCCAAGATATGGATTATCTTCAACAACAAAATTCCTTTTTATTTTATTTCTAATTGCAATAATTGCTGCTCCAATACTACCCCCTGAGTCTCCAGGCGAATGATTTATATAGATATTTTTATATTTTGTTTTTTCAATAATTTTACCATTCATTAGTGAATTCATTGCGCAACCACCTGAAATACAGATACTATTTGAATTATTTAAATCATATAATTTGTTTAAAATTTTAATAAATATTGTTTCAAAAACTAACTGGGTTGATGAAGCAATGTCCATATGTACTTTTGTAATTTCTTCTCCCTCTTTTCTTGGTTCACCTAATATTTTTATAATATTGTCAGAGTATATATTGCTTATTGTTGGCTCGCCTTCCAACCAACTCATTTCTATACCTTCCTTGTGATGTTTAAAAAAATCTAAATTGAGTTTGAATAAATTTTTTTCGTCGTAGGAAATAATTCTTTCTATTTGACTAACATATGAGGGTTTTCCATACGATGATAGCCCCATTATTTTATATTCATCTCCATATTTTTTGAAGCCTAAAAACTGAGTTATCGCTGTATAAAATAAACCCATAGAATGTGGAAATTGTACTTCATCTAATTTATTAATTTTATTATTAGTAAATGTTCCAATAGTTGTACTCAAAAAATCTCCAAAACCGTCGATTGTTATGTAATTACAACTGTCATATTTTGACATGTAAATACTACTAGCTGCATGAGACAAATGGTGATCAACAAGAACAACTTTTTTATTTAATTTTACTCCAAAGTTTTTTTCAAATTCATCCTCCAACGAATTAATTTTTCTCAAATTGCTTATTCTATTTGATAATTTTTTTAGACTAAAAGCATTTTTTATTGCATAAATTATCTTATTTATTATTCTTTGATTAGGATTTCTGTTTACTGCAACTAATTCAATATCCTTCAACTTAATTCTTTCATAATCAAGACAAAATTTTATTGAATTGACTGGAAAACCAGCTGTGTGCTTTATCCTAGTCAGTCTCTCTTCTTCTATTGCCACTAACAATTTATCATCTTTAAATAAGCATGCTGAACAGTCACCATGAAAAGCATTTAATCCCAAAATATACATTTGCTAAAAATTTATTCTTTTGAATTTTATTAATAATATCTCTTTTATATTTGGAAAAAAAATTTTCACTGTTTTTGTAAAAGAAATATAGATCAAAGTTAAATAATATTTTAATGTTAAAAGCTTGTCTTTATTATATTTTTTACAAATTAGATAGAATTCTTTATGAGCAATAAACCTCATTTTATCTGAAATTCCTCTTGGTTTAGATATTGATAAAATATTGTCACAGTAACCGAAAACAAATTTTTTTTTATAAAAATATTTTAAAAGATCGAAATCAGCTGCTATTTTAAATTTTATGTCAAAATTCCTTTTTTTTAATAATTGAGTTTTAAAATAAATGCTTTGATGTGAAAATACGCTATGAGTTGTATTTTCATCCATTTCTTTAAATTTAGTCATCGACTTTATTTCATCTGCTAAGACATTTTTTCCAATTATTAAATCTGAGTTAGGCTTTTTTTCAATCAATTTTTTTACATTAAGTAAAGTAAATGAATTATAAAATGTATCTCCTGAATTTAAAAAAATAGTCCATTTATTTTTAGCTTTTTTAATTCCTTTATTCATAGCATCGTAAATACCTTTATCTCGCGCAATTATTTTGCAAATATTTTTATTTTTTAATTTTCTTATATACTCAATTGATCCATCGGTACTTAAACCGTCTATTACTATAATTTCATATTTCTTATATTTTTGTTTAAAAATTGAATTTAAAGTTTTGATAAGATCTATTTTAGTATTCAAAGATACGACAATTATAGAAAATTTACTTATCATTTTTTTTTTAATACTATTATTGGATATTGAAAATTTTTTGCAAAAAAACTTGAAAACCTATTTTCAAAAAAATACAGAATATCAAACATTAATTCTCCAATTTTATTATCTGGAAAAATTTTTTTTTGATGTTGAGAAGATAGCGACCTCCAAATAAAAATTTTAACTTCAGCTTTCTTTTCAAATTGTAGCCACCAGTTTAATGGATGACAATAAAAGTATAATAATTTCTTTCTCTTCTTTTTTTTTATAAAAAATATTTTTTTTAATCTGCTAAATAAAGTATTTGGATTGCTATAAATAATAATTATTGGTTTATTTTTTTTTGTGATTTTTATCAATTTATCTACAACTTTTTTTTGATCATCTTTCTTAACATGATAAATTGTATGTAAACTTAATGAACAATCAAAAAAATTTTCTCTAAACTTAATATTTTGAAAATTTCTACAGTAATATTTTCCTCTTTTCTTTAATTTTTTTTTTGCTTCTTTAATCGCTGATTTAGAAAAATCTACACAATGTCTTTTTTTAAAATTCCTAGAGTATGTTAGGTATTCTTTGTATTGGATTGGGCCAGATGCAAAGTCTAGCATGTTATTTCCACTTTTTGGTATGAATTTTAATAATTTTTTTCTACAATTTGATACATATTTTTTTGCTGATGGCCGTAAATCTTCAAATAACTGTGCATCGACTGAATTCTTTTTATTTTTCCTCCATCCTATCTGATTATAGAATTTGTATATATCCATTGAAAGAAACTATTAATAATTTAAATTGGTAATTATATGAATATATTACATATAACTAACGAATTCTCAAAAAAAAATTATAGTATTTCATCTCTAATAGATCATTTATCAAAAAAATTTAATAATTCAGAAAAATACCAAGTAAACATTCTCACCACTAGTATAGATAAGCAATTATTTAAAGATGAGAAAGTAGCAATAACACCTTTATTGAATTGGATAGATTTTTTTTCAAATTCAAAAGTATCTAAAAAAGAAATTAATAGAAATGATGTAATTCATGTACATGGAATTTGGGCGCCTATACAAATATTTTCAATATTTTATTGCAATAATATTAAATCAAAATCTTTAGTCATCCACCCTCATGGAATGTTATTAAATGAAGCATTAAAAAGTGCTGGTTTTGTTAAATATTTATTGAAATTTTTTACCCTTTTTATCTTTAAATTTATTTTAGATGACAAGATCACATTTTTTTCAATAACTGACCAAGAAACTTTAGCAATTAGAAAATTTTTTCCAAGCAATAAAATTGTACAAATACCCAACTCTCTTCCTTTTGATTTATCTATACAGAGTAATAAAACTTTAAAAAAACAATTTATATATTTTGGGAGAATACACCCCCATAAAAATTTAGAAATTTTAATAAATTCATTTATCAGAGCTAACTTAGGTAGTGAATGGTATCTAAAAATATATGGAATAAGAGATGATGAAAAATATAGACAGAAAATAATTGAATTAATTGATAATAATCCAAATATTAAATTATATGAACCTATTTTTGGTGAGGAAAGACAAGAAATTATGTCTTCTTCATGGGCAAATATTTTAATATCAAAATCTGAAGTTCTAAGTTTATCTATATTAGAATCTTTGTTTTATGGATTACCAACATTAACATCTAAAAATATTGACTTAAAAAATTTAGATGACTCAGTAGTCAAAACAAGCCTAAATAATCAAACTATCGCTGATAATTTCAAAGAGATTTCAAATTGGAGCATCTCTAACAGATTAAAATTAAGTAGTGAAATTAAAGAAAAATTTTCAAAAATTTATAAAGATTTTGACCTAAAATCAAAATATGAAAATTTTTATTTAGATAAGACTCAAAATGATGAAATTAGAGAAAGTAAAGATAAAGAACTTATATTTACAAAATTAATAAAACCAAAAAACCTAAACTTTCTTGTTATTTCAGGAGTTTATACTTTTAACCTAATGTTTGCTTCATTATTTGTAATAATTTTGGTTCTTTTTAAAAATTTTTCTACTGCTGGAGAAGTTGGACTAGCAGCAAGTTTTTGGATTTCTGTTACCCAAATTTTTTCAAGCAATATTAGAAGTATCGCCATATCAGAAAATGATATAAAACTATCAAGCGAAACTTTATTTTATAGACTTTTTTTTTCAATTATAATTTTTAGTGTTGCATTTTTTACTTTCAATAATTTTACAAATTTTTCAAACAATAACTTAATTGTATCAATTTCTGGATTAGTTCTTTTTCAATGGATATTTGAAATGAAATTAGTCAAATACGAAATTGAAAATAATTTAAAAAAAATATATTTTTTATTCTTATCAAATGCTGGATTTTTAATACTTATTTTATTCTGTATTTTCCAATCAAGGCTAGATCTCATCACCTCAATAATATATGTCTACATTGCTTTATTTTCCGCACTAATTATTCCAGACATATTTTCAATAAATAATTTTAAAAATATGTTTTCTACTATAAAGATTAATTTAAATTCTGTAGCTTTTGTTTCCTCGATGTCCATAATCTCTAGTAGTTTCATATGGAGATTGCTAATATTTGCTTTTTTTGAAAAAAGTATCGCTGGAATATTTTATGCTTGTTTCTCAGTTGGATCTTTTCCTGGAACATTATTCAATTCTGTAATTGGGCCAACATTTGTAAAAAAGAAAATTACAATAAATAAATACTTATCTTTAATTTCAAAGGTATTTTTAATAATTCTGTTAGTCTCATTTTTTTACTCCTCATATAAGATTTATTACCTATATAATTTAAAATCGTTTAATTTTTTAAGTATAAATTTTGTTATTTTTGTAACATCCATTTCATTAATTGGCTCATATTTTATGAGCAACGCAATGTTTAAAAGACATAAAATGATTCAAGAGGGACTCACAGAGAGAAATGAACTATTTTTTGTTGATATAATTTATGGTCTATCAATTACAATGTTTGTACCAATTCTATATTTTTTTGGTGGAGTTTTTGCAACATCATTTGCTTTTTTTGTGGCTTCTATATTTGCATTTATTATTTATACAAAAAAAAGTTTAAAGAATTATAACAAGATTTAAATTATGTCCTACATAATAAGTAAAAATAAAATTTTATTAAAAAGTATTAGAATTTTTTTTTACTCAATTTTATTTGTTTTATTCTGTTTTGGTTTTTCAAGCTATATTGGTAATAAGCTGATATATTTTGGTTTTAGTATTATAAGTATTTATTCAATTTTTTTTGCTTTTAGAAAAAAAGCTTTATTTTTTGAAACATTTTTCTCAGTTCTTTTATTCCTCGGTTATTGGTTTAAATTTACTATGGTTATTTCTTTTACAGACGGAATTTTTAGAGAAGGAGTTGGGAATTTTGACTATAGTCCTTCCAATTTTGACTATGGTTTAATAATAGCCTCTGTAGGTTTATTATCAGTAATATTTTTTGGACATTTAAGAGAAAGATTTTTCTTTTATCCTAAAAAGATAGATACAATTTTGCCAAAAAATAATTTCTTTCTTCAAAATAGAAAAAAAATATTAATAACTTTCATTATATTTATTTTAGCAGTTGTTTTAGTCAACTCTTTTTTTAAAATTTATCAAAAAGGATTGTTACCTTTATCGGATTTTAATTTTTTCTTTTCAGGAACAATAAAATGGCTTTTATTATTTGGATTAACTTCTATTTCAGCAATTATTATTTTTTTTGAAATTAATTATTTAAAAAAGATATTTAGTTTAACAATTTTATTATCAATTTTTGAAGTTTTTCTGAGCTCTTTATCAATGATAAGTAGGGGCATGATATTTAATACATCTGCAATTATTTATGGATTGTACAAGTATAACAAAAAAACAAAAAAAATCTTAAAATTAAAAAATTTAATTATTTATATTATTTTAATGTTTTTCTTTTTTTATTTATCAGTTTTGACAGTTAATTATATACGAACCAACTACTTCTATGTTGGAAAATCAGTAATCGAAACAATAAAAGATCAAGAAATTGATAAAAAAAAATTAGATATAGATAAAAAATTTTTAGAAGATTCTAAAAAGAAAAAATTTAATATAATTGATTCTAATAACGAATTTTTTTATTTAATTATTAACAGATGGGTAGGGATAGATTCTACTTTAGTAGTTTCTCAAAACAAAGAAATGTTAAATGGTAAGTTATTTTTTTTAGCTTTAAATGAAAAAGCAGTAAAAGATGAACCTACTTTTTATGAAAGAACTTTCTTTTTAGAGAATATAAACAGTTATGGTATAAATAATCCTTATGAGAATGTTAAGGGCAACACATTAACAGGCATAATATCTTTTTTATTTTATTCTGGTTCTTTTATTTTTCTCTTTATAGGAATGTTTGCAATTTGTGCGTTTGCTAGTTTAATAGAATTTATTGCTTACAAGGCATCAAAATCTAATTTGATTTTCACATGTTTGATTGGACAAGTTATTGCTTTCAGATATATTCATTTTGGATATTTGCCTAAACAGAGTTATCTTCTTTTTGGTTCAATTATTTTAACTTTAGCTATCTTATATTTATTTTTAAATAAAGTTATGAAAAATTGATATTTTGTTTTAAATATTTCGCTTATTTAATATAAAAAAAATGAAAAAAAAAACTGCTATTATATTTGGAGTAACCGGTCAGGATGGTTCATATTTAAGTGAACTTTTGTTAAAAAAAAATTACATAGTTCATGGCATTAAAAGAAAATCTTCTTCATTTAATACTCACCGAATAGACCATATCTTCGAAAATAAAAAATCAAAAAACTTTTTTTTACATTATGGAGATATTTCTGACTCCAACTCAATACAAAAACTTTTAAGTAAAATAAAACCCGATGAAGTTTACAACCTTGCAGCTCAATCTCACGTTGCAGTTTCTTTCTCTATTCCTGAATACACATCTAATGTAGATGCTATTGGAACTTTAAGAATTTTAGATGCTATTAAATTTTTAAATTTAGAAAAGAGAACTAAATTTTATCAAGCCGGTACTTCAGAAATGTTTGGTGAGGTACAAGAAATTCCTCAAAATGAAAAAACACCTTTTTATCCTAAAAGTCCTTACGCTGTATCAAAAGTATACGCTCATTGGATAACTAAAAATTATAGAGAGTCTTACAATATGTTTGCATGTAATGGAATTTTATTTAATCACGAAAGCCCTAGAAGAGGCGAAACTTTTGTTACAAGAAAAATAACAATGGGATTATGTAAGATAAAATTAGGATTGGAAAAAAAATTAGTTTTGGGAAATTTAGCTTCCAAAAGAGATTGGGGACATGCAAAAGATTTTGTCGAAGCCCAATGGTTAATAATGCAACAACGTAAACCAAATGATTATGTTATAGCTACTGGTAAGCAATATAGTGTTAAACAGTTTACAAATTATGTTCTGCAAAAATTAAAATTCAAATATTATTGGAAAGGAAAAGGAATAAATGAAAAGTGTTATGATCATAAAGGTAAAATTATTATCGAATGTAGTAAAAAATACTTCCGGCCTTCTGAAGTCGAAACCTTAATTGGCGATGCAACAAAAGCAAAAAAAGAGTTAAAATGGAAACCAAAAATAAATATTAAGCAGCTTATTGATGAAATGGTCGAGGAAGATTTAAAAATAATTTCAAAAAAATGATATTAAAAAAAGATAAAATTTTTTTAGCAGGTCACCAGGGATTAGTTGGTTCAGCGATCTTTAAATTATTAAAAAAAAGGGGGTATAAAAACATTATTGTAGAAAGTAAAAAAAATTTAGATCTCTTAGATCAAAATAAAGTTTTGAAATTTTTAAAAAAAAAGAAACCAAAAATCGTCATTGTAGCTGCAGCTAAAGTAGGCGGAATTAAAGCAAATAATTTATACAAAGCAGATTTCATAAGAGAAAACCTTATGATACAAGATAATTTAATACATGGTAGTTTTTTAAATAATATTAAAAATTTAATTTTTCTAGGTTCCAGTTGTGTATATCCAGTCCATTGCAAAAGACCGATTAAAGAAAATTACTTGTTAACTGGAGAATTAGAAAAAACAAATGAACCATATGCTATTGCTAAAATTGCCGGAATTAAAATGTGTGAAAGTTACAACATTCAATATAAAACAAATTATATATGTTTAATGCCAACTAATACTTTTGGTCCAAATGATAATTATAATCTACAGAGCTCTCACTTTATTCCTGCTATTCTTCGAAAAATATATTTAGCAAATAAAAATAAAAAAAATTACATAAAATTATGGGGCACTGGAAGTGCAAAAAGAGAGGTTATATATGTTGATGATCTAGCAGATGCAGTAATATATTTTATGAACAAAAAAGTGCATAATACCCTAATTAATATTGGAACCTCAAATGAAAAAACAATAAAGGAATTTGTTAAATTTATCTTAAAAGTTCTCGGAAAAAAAATGAAAATTATATTTGACAATAATAAAAAACTGGATGGTATGAAAAGTAAAGTTTTAAATACTAGCCTTGCAAAAAAATATGGATGGTATCCTAAGGTAAAGTTAGAAGACGCAATTTTAAAAACTTATTTGGATTTAGAAAAAAATTATAAAAATATAAGAAATTAAAATATGGGATTTATTCTCAGAAAAGAAAATTTATTTTTAAAAGTTTCTTTACTATTTATTTTCTCCTTAGGTTTATATTTTTGTTTTATTGGTGGTTATGGATCAGATGAGGATACTCTACCAATGATTTATTCTTTTGAGTCAAAATTATATGATGGCAGGTTTGTCTCATCAAGATTTACTGGAAATCCTGTTGCTGAAATTGGTATCGGCTTTCTATCTGTTTTTTTTGGAAGTTTTTTAGCAAATCTTTTCACTTATTTATTTTTATTGTTTGGATTGTTTTTCTTTTATTTATCATTTAATAAAACCCAGTCACATAACCAAATTTATTTATTCCTTCTAATTTGTTTAACAAATCCAATATTGTTTTTTGATAATTTAGAACCTATTGATTATTCTTGGGCTTTTTTTTTCTTTTCGATAGGTGTGTTTTTTTTTAAAAAAAAAATTATTGAATTTGCTATTTTATGTTTTGCGTTATCCATTGGTGCAAGGATAAATTATGTTTTATTTATATTAGCTGTAATTTTATTTTTTGAGACTGATGAAAAAATATCTTACAAAAAAAGAGCATCGATTTTTTTCACTGCATTTATTTTTGGGGGAATGTTTTATTTGCCAATATGGTTTGAAAATAAATTTGACTTATCTTGGTTAACTGCGGCAAGACCTATTGAGCAAGGTTTTATAGGTTTAATGTCAAGGTTTATATTTAAAACTTATATTTCAATTGGTTATTTATCTTCATTTGTAATTATTTTTTATCTTTTAAGTTCATTAAAAAATTTAAAAAAAATTGATAATATAAAAGTCTTAGCAATACTTTGTGTCTTCAATCTTTTAATTTTTTTCTGGATACCTGCTGAATATTCTTACCTACAGTTATTTTTGGTTATTATATTATTCTTAATTTACAGTTTAAAAAATAAAAAAATAATTTATGGGATCTGTTTATTGAATTTGATTTCTTGGTTTATATTCATAAACCCTATAAGCGTTAAATATAAGGAAGTTGGAAAATGTGCACCAAAACACGCAATCAGCGCAAATATTAACTTTAAAGTAGAAGATGGATTTTTTTATAAATATATAGAGAGTAGGGATGACATAAAATGTTGGGTATATGGAACTTCAGAGAGATATCAAAAAATTTTGGAGGGAAAAGCCCTTAAAAGGAATTAATGTTTATTACTTTTTTATCAAATTTGTTAATATCATTTGTAATTCTAGGCTATTCATATGTATTCAAATCAATATTAAACAAAAATAGAAATGTTATAATTTATAACTTAGATTTTCTTTACGGTCTTTTTTTTTTAATTTTTCTCTTTACGATAATAAATTTTTTACTTCCATTAAGTATTGTGAAAGTTGCTGTTTGTTTTTTTGGAATAATTTTTTTTTTTTATTCTACAATAAAAAGGTTTGTAAAAGTTGACTTAGCATTTCTTGTATTTTTTCTTTTAGTTTTTTCAATTTTTACATACTACAATTCTAACAATGTTGATTCACCCGTATATCATTTACAAACTATTAATTGGATACATAATTATAAAATACCTTTTGGTTTAGCAATCTTAGACTGGCACTATGCCTTAAACTCTGTTTGGCATATTCTACTAGCTGGTTTAAGTTTTAAATATGATAATTTTAACTCTATTTATGTTCTGGGATATATTCCCTTTGCTTTCATTTTTACAGAGAGTTTAAACGTAAGGAAAAAAGTTTCACTTAGTAATTTAACGCTATTTTTATGTTGTTCATTTTTGCTGGTGTTCAGCATAATCCATCCCTTTAGAAATGGAATAATTTTTAATCATTTGGGAAATCCTGAAGTTGATACAGTCGCAATGATTTTTTTTATTTGTGCTAGTTTTATTTTTTTTAAATATATTGAGACTGAAAATGTAGACGATTTTAATTTATTAATATTATGTTCAATTATATGTCCTCTAATTAAATTGTCTTATATTGGGGCTCTTATTTATCCTTTTGCTGCTGTTTTATTAAAAAAGAAAAATTTATATAAATTATTTAATAAATATTCAATATTCAGTTTTATCTTATTTTTAATCTGGAGTTTAAGAAACTTAATATTAAGCTCTTGTTTTATTTTTCCAATAAAATCAACTTGCATTAATACTGTGTGGTCATTAAGCAATGAACAAGTGTCATTTTACCTTAATCAAACAAAAAGTTTTGCAAGAGATACAACTTTAAGATCAAAATATCTCGATTTTGATCACACATTAAATAGTTTTGATTGGTTAGTACCATGGCTTAAAGATTATTTTATAAACGATGCATTTTTAAATATTACAATTGCAATACTTATTTTTTCATTGACAGGAATTTTAATTAAAAAAATCTTTTTTAATCCAAAGAAAAATTTTAAAACATTAAAGTTTGTTCTTTTTATTTTGATTATCTATATAACAAATTTTTATATTTGGTTTCAAGCACCAGAAATAAGATTTGGGTGGGGAATTTTACTCTTCTTTCCTTGTCTGATATTATCATTATTACTTTTAGAGTTAAAAATCTTTAATTTTCCGATGATTAAGTATAAATATTATAGTCTTATTTTATTATCATTTATTTTAATAAATAAAAATTTAAATAATTTTAAATTTGAACATATAAAAAAACCATTTAATAAAAATTTTAGCTATTCTAATATAATTAAAATTATGACAATTAATGATTACAATATATATCGAAGTTTAAATTGGCAGTGTGCTGATTTTAAAGAGATTTGTATTAATAAACCCAAAAAACATTATTTTATTGAAGAAAAAATGAACTACATATTTATAAGCACAAAAGATAAAGAGACAGTTTGAAAATTACTATTATTACCCCAACATTCAACTCTGATAAAAATATTTATAAAAATATTAGCTCTGTATCTCAACAAACCTACAAGAATTGGGAGCAAATTATAATCGATAATAACTCTACAGATAACACCTTACCAATAATAAACAAATTTAATGAAAAAAAAATTAAAATAATAAAAGAAAAAGATGAGGGTATATTTGATGCAATTAACAAAGGTATTATTAATTCTTCTGGAGAAATAATTTCAATTTTACATTCTGATGACTTTTATCATGATAATAATGTTTTAAATTTGATAGCCGAAACATATAAAAATGTTAAATCTGATATAATTTATGGAAATATAATTTATGTAGCAGAAAATACTGAAAAAAAAATTCTTAGATATTGGAAATCTGGACCTTACAAAAAAGGTCTATTTTTTAAAGGTTGGTCTCCTCCACATACTGCTTTTATAGTAAAAAAAAGCATTCATGAAAAATACGGATATTATGATAAAAAACTGGGAAACTCTGCTGATTTTGAATTAATGTATAGATTGTTAGAAAAAAATCAATGTGATTCCCATTATATTGATAAAATAATGGTAACTATGCGTTATGGGGGGGAATCTAACAAAAGTTTATTAAAAATAGTAAAACAAAACCTGATAGTAATAAAAATTTTAAATATTAATAATAGACCTTTAAAGTTAATAAAATTTTTATTCTTAAAAATACTAAATAGAATAAAGCAAATAATATATAGACCAACATAAAAAGTGACAAATAATTTTTCTAAGAAAAACTTTATACCAGAAATACTAATAATTTTATTTCCGATTGCATTAATATCTGGCCCCTTAATACCAGAGCTATTTATATTAACAATAAATCTTTTTTTTATTTATAATTTAATTCAAAAAAAAGAAATAAATCTATTTCAAAATAAAATATTTTATTTACTTATATTTTTTATTTCTTATGTAACTTTTCTTTCTTATATTTCTAATTATAGTGATCAAATATTTGTCAAAAATATTTTTTACTTTAGATTTCTTTTATTTGTTTTTTCAATCTATTACTTTTTAAATGAAAATCCTAAAATTCTTAAGCTGATATTTTATTCATTATTTATTATGTTTTTAATATTAATTATTGATGGTTTTTACCAATTCTTTAATGGTAAAAATTTAATTGGTATACCAAAATATAGAAGTGATAGGATATCTAGTTTTTTTGAGGACAAATTAGTTCTTGGAAGCTTTATATCTAGATATTTTTTTATTTTTATTGGATTATTTTTTATATTTAAAAATAAGTTGAATACATTTCCAATATTAATTCTTATTTGTTTTGCATTTATACTTATTCTGCTGACTGGAGAAAGATCTGCACTTTTTTTAACAATTATTGGTTTATTTATACTTTTCATTTTATTAGAATTTTCTATAAAATTTAAATTTATTATACTTTTGTCAGCCATATCAATATTAATAATTTCATTAAATTTAAACTCTACACTTTATGATAGATACATAAGTCAAACAAAATCTCAAATAAGTTTAGATAAAGATATAAATATTGATAATTTTTTTGATAGATTTAAGTATTATCAGCTAAGCTGGAAAACAGCTTACAACGGATACAAAGATAATAAATTTTTTGGTCAAGGACCAAAAGCCTTTAAATATTTCTGTGCAAATCCTAAACTCGCAGTTTACCAAAAGAAAAAATCAGTAATATATAATAATGTTCAATATTTAGTGATACATAAAAAATTTATTAATGTTGAAATTACTGAATTATTTTTCGAAGTCGGAGATGCTGTAGAAAAAAATCAGCTTTTATTAAAATATAAATTTAAAAATAAAGAATATAAATTTTACTCTGACAAAATTGGTGTCATTGAGCATGTTACAATTAATAAAAATCAATTTGTCAATACTGGTCATAGTATTTTCGTTTTAGATTTAAGTGGGTATGATATACCTGAAAAAACTTTTTTTTATAAAAATGGATGTACCACACATCCACATCAATTGTATTTACAACTAATGTCAGAAACAGGAATACTCGGAGCAAGTTATATTTTTTTGATATTTTTATTTATAAGTTTTCTTCTTATTAAGCATTTTATTATGAAGTTATTTAAAAGGAAAACTTTATATAATAATACAAAAATATGTTTATTGACTTATTTTTTTCTTTTACTTTTTCCAATGACAACATTTGGAAATTTTTTTAATAATTGGTTTATAATGTCATTTAGTCTACAGTTAGGTTTGCTGATATACTTTTTTATAGATTACAAAAATAAAAAATATAAGAATTCAAAATAAATGAAGTTATCAATAATTATTCCCTGTTATAATGAGCAAGAGACGTTAGAAAAAATTTTTAATAAAGTTCTAAAATTTAAAGAGTTTCAAAAAGAAATAATTATTGTTGATGATTGTTCAAATGACAAAACACCAGACATTATACAGAATCTCCAAGCAAGTAACAGTGAACTAATATCAACAAGACATTCTAAAAACATGGGAAAAGGATCTGCCTTACAAACTGGTTTTAAAATTGCAACTGGAGATATAATTATTATACAAGATGCTGACCTAGAATATGATCCTAATGATTATTCAAATCTTCTAAGGCCTTTTCTGGAAACAGATGCAGATGTAGTTTATGGCTCAAGATTTATTGGAGGCAAATATGTTAGACTTCATTATTTTTGGCATTACATTGCAAACAAATTGCTAACAACAGCAACAAATATTTTCACAAATTTGAATATGACTGACATGGAAACTGGTTATAAGGTATTTAAAAAGGATTGTCTCAAAGACATAGTTCTTGAAGAAAAGTCTTTTGGAATTGAACCAGAAATAACTATCAAACTCTCAAAAAAAAAATTCACTTTTTATGAAGTTCCAATAAGTTATAAAGGTCGTTCTTACTCTGAAGGAAAAAAAATAACAATTAAAGATGCTTTCAGAGCTGTTTATTGCATTATAAAATATAGCATAAAAAAATAATTAAGCCCCAATCCAATAAATATCGTATGAAAAAATTTTTTGATGTTTAAGGTCTTTAGGAATGTAATAAGTGCATGGAGATTTACTATACATACATTGTTTACCATTGCTGAAATAAAAATAACCCTCATCACCAACTTCTATTTTCTGAAATTTATTCTCCGTTAATACGACTGGCCATAAATTATTTGTATTATAATTATTTTCAATTCTCTTAATATTTTTATAAGCAAAACCTAAAATAGAAATTAAAATAAAAAAAACAAAAAATCTTTTTATTTTTTCTAAGTTAATAATTTTAACGGTTTTTTGTATTGAAATTAAAAATGAAAGTACCATTAAACTTAATAAGAATGACTGTCCAAATCTATACAACGGAAATTTTAAAAACCAAATTAAAGCTGTTATTATTGAATATGAAAATAAAATTATGATACCCTTATTTTTAATTAAATTATTGATTTTTGAACCTTTATCAATTCTTAATAATTTAATTTTTAAGTATATATATATTAACCCAAAAAAAATAATTATAGGTATAATTTTCTCTAAAATAAAAAACAGGTGATGCCCACTCCATGTTTTTATCCAATTAAAATTTTTATTATATTCGACAAAATTAATATTCCTTTTGCTGTCTGGCCATCCCTTTGACCAAGCTTCGCTAACTTGACTTGTTTCCAAAGTTTTTGTTTCATCATAAATTTTTAGAAATTTTAAACACGAATAATTAATTGGATAAAGAAAACATCCACTACTTAACAATGATTTTAGAAATAAAGAGAATAGAAAAAACGATATTAAATAAAATCTGAAATCTCTAAAAATATTAAATTTGTCATATATTTTTATGACGAAGTAAATAATTGGTAGCACGGCAATGATCATAAACAGTTTAAGACTTATTAAAAATGCTGATAGTAAAAAAAGATTAATAAAGTTATCTAAGGAGAATTTTTTTTCTAGAATATATTCTGTTAATTTTAAATAGAAATAAATATAGAAGATATGAGATATTACATCATTTCCGTATCCACTATATCTATTGAACGAGTATATGCATATCACAAAAAAAATAAAATATAATAAAACTAAAAAATTATTGTTATTACTAAAAAAAAACATAAATTTTTTTAACAAATAAAAAATAAATATTGAAAATACAGACGCTAAAGGAATAGTAATAAAAGACACATTGATAAAATGTACATTATGTAATGCTGATAAGTATTGAACTAAGGAGCCGTGACCAAACCTAAAGTGGATATTAGCAGATCCTATAATAATTTTACTTTCATTGATAATGCTAGTAATTGGCAAATGATAGAGACCCGCATCTGGTCTATTTATATTTGAATATAGTAAGAGTATAAAAGTTACTAGGCTAACTGAAAGAAGATATGTTTTGTTAACATATATTTTTTTTTTAATACCCAAAATCATACCTAATATAAATATAAATGTACAAATGTCTTTATTGAGAGAAAAAAAAAAATTTAAGATTAATGCCAAAAAACTTAAAAAGATAATACCCTTAAGCCCTTCTTCAGAAATATCAATTTCTCTTGATTTTTTTTTAAAGATTAATGTTTCTAAGTAACTTCCATAAGAAGTTGTAACAAAAATACTTAATAAACAGGAAAAGTATAATTCTAACATTGATTCAGATTATATTTTTTTAATATATATTAAAAATTAAGAATTTTTTAGAATAAATAATAAAATAATTTTATCTAATCATTTCTTCAATTTTTCATCAATTAGTATTTTTATAAGCTTCTTTAGATTTACTTTTGGTTTCCATTTCAAATTCTTTTTAGCTTTACTAATATTTCCTTTAGTAGATTTAATATCAGATGGCCTGAAAAATTTTTTATTTATTTTTACTATAACTTTATCGTTTTCTAAATTAATTAATTTTGTTTTTAATCCTTTTCCAATCCATTTTGTCCTAATATTTAGATACGCAGTAGCATAATTGATTAAATCTTTTAATGAATGTGACTCACCAGTTGCAATAATATAATCATCTGGATTTTTGGTTTGTAACATTTTCCACATTTGGACAACGTATTCTTTTGAATAACCCCAATCTCTTTTAATATTTATGTTGCCAAGCTCAATAATGATTTTCTCTTTTTTTTTTACTTTAATTAAACCATTTATAATTTTTGAAATGACAAATTTGCTTTGCCTAAGTGGAGATTCATGATTAAATAAAATTCCTGAAACTGCAAACAATTTATGCGTTTTTCTATAATATAAAGTAATATAATGGGAAAATAATTTACTAATTGCATACGGGCTTTCAGGATCAAAACGAGTTTTTTCAGATTGTTTATTGCTTTTACTATTTCCAAACATTTCTGATGATGAAGCTTGATAAAATTTAATTTTTAACTTTCTATTTTTTATTTCTTCTAAAATTTGCAAAACTCCTAGCGCATTAATTTTTGTGGTTTTAAGTGGATGTTTAAATGATTTATCAACATATGATTGAGAAGCTAAATTATAAAATTCATTGATTTTATATTTTTTTAACAATTTAGAAATTTGGGAGGAGTTATTAATATTTAACTTTTCAAATATTATTTTTTTTTTTAAATTTAATTTATTTATTTTATTTAGATTTGGTTTTTTTGTGCTGAATGTCCCAATAATTTTATAATTTTTTTTTATTAAAAATTCTGCTAAATAACTACCATCTTGACCAGTAATTCCTGTTATCAGTGCAATTTTTCCCATATAATATTAATGATGATTATATAAAGTTATAATCAATTTAAATATAAAAATTTGTTAATTTAGAAAATAATGATTTCTGTAGTAATCCCAACTCTTAATGAGAAAAAGAATATTTCTAAAATAATAAAAAAACTTAAACAAATTAATATAATCAAAGAAATAATATTCATTGATGATAGTTCTACCGATGGAACCTATAAAGAAATTTGCAGATTTAAAAAATATAAGTTTGTCAGGGGATATAGCAGAAATAACAAAATGAGAGATTTGTCAAAGTCGGTATTATATGGTGTAAGAAAAACAAAAAAAAATTATGTCTTAGTTATGGATTGTGACTTACAACATAATCCATCTTATATTAAAAGTATGTGGAGTAAAATTATAAATACAAATTGCGATATTGTTATTGCCACTAGATTTACTGAAAAAATGGTAGATGGTAATTTAGGATATATAAGAAGTTTTTTATCTAATTTTGCAATTTCATTGATTAATGTGATAATTGGAAAAAAATCTTCTGATCCTTTATCTGGATTCTTTTTATGCAAAAAAGAAGTAGTTATAAAATATGAAAAAAAATTCTTTTTAAGAGGCTATAAAATTTTATTCGATATTATTTACAACGGAAAAAAAAATATAGACATAAGACATCAAAAAATTATTTTTAAAAAAAGGATTTTTGAAAAATCAAAGTTTAATTTTTCAATAATCTGGCTATTTTTTTTACAAATCTTGTATACTTTATTTCTTGTAAAAAAATAGAAATCATCTATAAGTTCCATGCCTGGTGATTATTGCGAAAGGGTAATACCCGATCCCATTCCGAACTCGGAAGTCAAGCCTTTCAGCGCCAATGGTACTTTGTCTTAAGACATGGAAGAGTAGGTCGTTGCCAGGCTTCATATGAAAAACTATATAATCGTAACTGGTGGTGCAGGATTTGTAGGATCTAATTTAATAGAATATTTAACTAATAAAACTAGATTTAAAATTATTAGTATTGATAATTATTCTACAGGTTCAAAAAAAAATCATATTAATTCAAAGAAAGTAATTTATATTAAAGGCGATATACAAGATATTTCTAAAATTTTATCAAAATATAAAAAAAAAATAAATTCTATTTTTCATTTTGGTGAATTTTCAAGAATATATCAAAGTTTCTTAAAATTTAACCAATGTTTTGACACCAACTCAATAGGTAGTAAGGAAGTTTTTAAGTTTTGTTTAGATAATAATATTAAATTAATTTATTCTGCAACATCTGCAAGTTTAGGTAACAAAGGAAATGACAAAAATTTATCTCCATATGCTTTTACAAAATCAAAGAATTTAGAATTATTAGAAAATCTAAAAAAATGGTTCAATTTTAAATATGAAATAATTTATTTTTACAATGTATATGGTCCAAGACATATAAAAACTGGGAGCATGGCAACTGTAATAGGGATCTTTGAAGATCAATATAAAAAAAAAAAAACCTTTAACAATAGTAAAACCAGGTACACAATCTAGAAGATTTACTCATATTTCAGATACTGTAAGAATATGCTATTTAGCTTGGAAGAGAAACAAATGTTCTCATTATAGTATTAGCCACAAAAAATCATATTCAGTTAAAGATGTGGCAAAATTGTTTAAACACAAGATTATTTATCTACCCCCTAGATTGGGTGAAAGATATGCCTCTGCTTTAGCTAATATGTCCTATAAAAACAAAGTAATCAAATATTACGGAAAAATAAATTTGAAAGATTACGTAACATCGTTTATTAAAAATCAAAAAATTTAAATATGAAAATTGCCAGTTCTTTAAAGTCATTAAAAAAA
>MDSZ01169177.1_pt1 | contig 23318 bp, 35 predicted proteins | sample 811201 | NCBI WGS metagenome assembly MDSZ01 (sample SAMN05326647, study PRJNA326480) | marine metagenome | isolation source: seawater | place: Indian Ocean: North | collected 2010
CCGATTGGTCATCGGTTCTGGTTCACTCGAACCAGCAGCACCACCTGTGTCTCATCACCTTAACCAGCTATATGCCAGTAAGTTTATTCAGTCACTCCCATGTCAGACCCGTCGATCTAACAAACAAATTATAACACCCTACTAGCTTACTGTCAATATCCTATCTGTTGGACCCAACGCATTACCTTGATTTCCTGTCAATTTAGTTCCAGATATAGTATATGTCGTTCCACCAATCTTTAATTTGAGCTCACCCTGAATCTCAAGTTCCCCAGTCACAACCATATCCCCATTTATAACAGCACTACCAGTTACATCTAAATTACCATTGACAGTAAGATTACCATCAAAACTAGTATCAGCAATAAAATTTGTCTCGTCTGAGAATTCTACTGATCCACCAAATACAGTTTTTTCTTGGCCATTCATGGCCTTGGTCATTGTCATGTGCTTCCTCCCAGTTTGTCTGTTAGATCACCTAATTGTCCTTCAATACCACCCAATCCTGATTCCAATTTACTACCTATATCACCCAAACCACCTTCAAGAACACCACTAAACTTACTAGTATCAAAATTACCTAACTTATTAGTAATATTACTCAACTGTCCTTTTGATAAACCCAAACCCTCTAAATTTGCTGGTAACTTATCTGTTAGTCCACCTAGTTTATCTGTCAATCCACCTAGTTTTCCTTCAAGTCCACCTATTGAATCAGTTGCTTGAGAGAATAATCCTCCTAATTCATCAGAAAGTTGTCCACCTAATGCTCCACCAAGACCAGTCTCAGATAATACAGAGTCTGCAATATAACCACCAAATCCACCAGTAGACATAGATTCAAATGCAGATGCACCTTTAGTTAATACATTAACTGCTGCATCAGCACCAAATGCTGCTTGTAGAATATTATTAGGAACATAAGAACCTGCAAACATTTTAAGTCCAAAAGTTTTATGAATTAAATTACCCCTCTTTCCTGATGCAGCAACAGTATTTGCCTTCAACATAATTCTACCAGATCCACCAGTAATATTAACATTTCTTCCTGCATTCAGATCAAGATCCTGATCTGCTTTAACCATAATATTTTTTGCTTTCACATTCACAGAACCATTATCAGCATTAAGACTAATGTTTCCATTAGCAGCACTTATTCTAATATCAATCTTTCCAGGTTGATTTTTATCACCAGCACGAATCTCTAATGTTTTATCAGCAGCAATCCTAGATAATCCACCTTGAGTATGGTCGATTAAAAATACATCATCATTATCATTGGTAGCATAGATTTTAAAAACTTCAGCACCACAAGCACCAACTTGAGGATGTCCACTATCAATCCTGAAATGTGGACCTCTACAGTCAATGACTCTTCTATTATAATTCTTCTGAAGTTCAGCCATTAGATACAGTCGATTGCAGAAATAATACCAACCTGAGTTCCAGTTGGAATAGCACCAAACATAGGTCTTAATAAAGCACCCTTTCCAGTCTCACTTTTAACAATAAGATTAGGAAGAGTTTCATCAAACCTCAATATATTTAGAACCTTAACCTCAATGATACTACCCTTATCATCCACAACAGTTTGATATATTGGTGTAGTCTGACCAAATCCAGGTCCAGTAACGAAAGTAGATATTCCTGTAGTAGGATCTACTGGATCTCCATCTGGCCAAGTGACATTAGTATCAGGTACAGGAATATAAACATTACCAGTAGGACTAACACCAGGAATAATAATAGGATCTGATGGTTTATAACCTGTTCCACCAGTACCAACATGAATAGTTGTAATTCCTATTGGTACTGTAGTTTCATCATCTACTATAGCAGGATAATTTTCCCCAATAGAATCCATAACAATTTCTTTTATGCCACCTTCTTCATTAAGAATAGCATGACCAACAGCACCATATCCTATATCACATTTGTCTCTGAAATTAACTATGGGTGGATAACGATATCCACGACCAGGTACTTTTATTTCAGCACCTACAATACTTGCTGTTCTCTTTACTCCACCAACCAACTTTCTTAATCCAGGAGTATTATCTACAAAATAACCAAGGATAGGTTTAGCAATACCACCAGATCCACCTCCACCAAATATCTCAATATATGGTCCTGTACAATTAGTTTTCTTACCACCATAACAACCACCAGGAATAGTACCACTACCAGTATCTTCTAGTAGGCTACCATCACCAAAGATGTCCCACTTACCCCACTTAGCTTCAAAAGCATTAGTAAGATCAGCAGCACCCTTAGATATATTCATTGCATTCATAACATATGAGAAAGGATCATCACCTTTCTCTTCACTACTACCACCTACAACATATTGCTTATCCTGTGGACACTTACCATTATTAGTTTGATTACAATCAAGGAATGATGCGATGTCCTCAATATTACCAGCAGCACTTAATAAAAAGTCAGCGACATTAAATCCTGGGGCGATAATTTTTGCCACCAAAGATAATGGACCTGACATTAAGTTATCAATACTATCAGTAATAGTATTCAGAAATGCACCAACAAACTGAGCACCCATACATCCAGCATAATCTCTTCCTTCATCTATAAATCCTTTAAGTAAATCTTCAATAGTACCACTCAATCCTTCAACAACTTTAGATGCGACACAACCAATAGATTCCTGCAAAAATGATGTAGGAGGAACCATAGCAGTTTGTGCTGCAACTCCTGCTCTATGTGCAGCAGTACGAGATTTTGTAATTTTAAATACTATACGGTAAACTTTTTTATATAATTTCTCCAGTCCTTGAGAACCAAGATCCTCTAACTTATCAAAAAGTTTAGTGAACATTGTCCCAACGAATTTATTCGCTTGGATCTCAACTAAATCAGAAGCAGCTCTAATCTCATTCTGTAAATTAGCACCAGCTAAAGATAATTGCTTAACTCGTAGTCCTAAATTCTCAACAGTGTTAGCCATCTCCGAAATAGGATTAGACTTACAAGTATCAGCAATCATTATCTTCTGACCAGCACCTGCTTGATCTTTTAATGTAGAATCAGTAGAACTACTTGGTGGTGGTGATGCAGTTTTATTATCTTCGTTACTTTCAGAATCTGGATTTCTAGCGTTAGTAGGAGTCCATTCAGTTCTTCCAGTAAAAGGAGAAAATGGTGTACTATAATCAGCCCTACTGACTGAAGAAGTTCTACCAAAATGACCAATAATTAATGGTATTTGAGCAGAATCACCGTCTAAGAAAAATCCAAATACAGTATCACCCTGCGTCAGTTTAACTGATTGAGAAAATCCAGCACCTCCACTACCTGAAGTTACAGGTAGTAGAACTTGTGCATATGGAAGATCTTCGTTAGAGATATCCTCATTAAAAGGATGATATCCCATGATACGAACCTTGTATCTATTTCCTACTCCTTCGCCATGAGCTGTTTGCTCCTCCTGTGCAGCAATAGGGGGTATTTGACCGACCCACCAACGGAATCCGTCTCTACCTAAAAATTGACTTTTACCGAACAGGGCAGAATCTAACATTAGTCGTCGTATACTCTACACTCTAAAGAATCTGGATGATTATCGCAATAGACTTCAAGTTTTGAGTCTTGATGTCGAGTGTGCCAATCATTTATCTTAGCATCACTAGGATCAACTTCGTCCTCACTATGAGCATGGAAAGCATCATTGTGAAGTTCTAAATCTTCTTTACTATACTCTAACATACCATGATTGATATGCTCTTTTCCATCCTTAGGATCTAGATAAACCTCATGGTTTAAATCGTGATCTGGTACTTTTGTCGTCATAGTTATGATTGTGGATAGAGACCATGTGAATCCCTTACAACTACCGCAGATGTATAAGAGCTATTGGGTAGGAATATATGAGTGAGATCCTTAATAATATATATCCCACTTATCCTATCGTCTATCTCTGGTTCATCATCAGTTGTCTTAGGGAAGTATAACATTATAGCATCACCAGCAACTAAATCAGTGTTAGTAGGTATAGTTAAACTCAATTGTGTGTTGAATAGCATACCATATCTTGTAATAGCCTGTGATGTACTATCAACAGGATCATAATTAATTGCGGTTGATACACCAACTTCTAAAGAACCTACATCATACACTTGACTAATAATCCTTGATGCCATCATATTTCCTGGAATATTTTCAGGATCAGCAACCAATGGTCTCTCCTCTTCAGGAACCCCTAATTGAGATGCTGGTTTCTCTTTAAATACAGAATTTTGTGGTTGAGTAAATTCAAAACTAACTGGATTAAAAAATATTCTATAAGTAGAATGAACTCCACTATTCAAATCAGCAAGAACATCTGTATCTGCCCTAACTGAATAAGCTAGAATTTTTACAGCATTCTGGAATGAATCTTCCAACGAAGGATCTAATGATTGAGAATAAAAATATCTTTGCAATTTATCCTTACCATCCACTGCTTCTTTAATCATATTTTCAACTGATTTAAAATGAAACCCTTTTCTAGTTTGCCAGAAGAAAAATCCAGCACTCCTACTGGTTGCTCCTACAGGAATTGCTTTAGATGCTAACCACAATAAAATAGTAAATGGTTTCCTCAAATTACCTATAAAATTATAGATATTTTCACACTTTTCAAATTCAGTTTGTTTTAATGGTTCTACTAATTTAACAATATCAGTAACACTCTGATCTATAGTCTGTCCATAAAATTTACGAGTTACTCTACTTTGCTCATTACTAATTCCCTCTCTAGCAACAAGATGAAGAGTTAAAGTTTCTACTCCTTTATTTGCTATAACATTTGTTATTTTATTAACATACAAAACACTCTCAAGATGTTCTTCTTGTTCTCCCTCTGCCTCAACAGGAGTCTTTACTTTAAAATATACTCTTTCTCCACCACGAATAGGTAAACCATTATATATTCCTTGACCATTGATAGTATTACCAGTATTAACCAAATCAACTACAGCAGTACACATTGGAGACATTAAAGTCTCAAAATATTGTAATTTAGTGATACCACCAATTAAACTAACGGTTTGACTACCATCAGCTGAGGTTATATCAAAAACTTCAAAGGTAGAAGCAGCAGTTGGTGCAATTGCCATCAGGTAAAGTGTCTATTATACTTAGTTAACTGTTTTAATGGATTCTCTGCAATTACAACAACCTGTCCAGAACCAGAACCATTGTTCACTACAGTAGTTTTATTATTACCATTATTTATTGCTATTTCTTTAGTATCAATAGGAATCTCAATAGTTCTTCCATTTCCTGATTTCAAATTAGCATCAGATTTTAGAATTCCATCTACCTTCAAATCATTTGTAAGTATTGGAACCTTATGAGCTAAAAATTCCTTTTTATTTCTAGGATCAACATCTATATTAGGTAGACCTAAGTTATCATTAGCTTTATTAATCATGTTTATCAATTTTACTTTAACATCTACATTGTTACTCTTATTATATGTTTTCGCTCTCTTATTTCTATATGCTACCCAATCCTCTTTTTTCATCTCTCTGAAATTTCCTTCTTTAGCATTATCTTTAATAACAGTATCATCACTATTAGTAGCAGTACTACTATTAGTTGTTGCAAGTTCTTGGTTTCCTAGTTGCTCTTCATACATCGCTCGTACTTTTGGTGATAAATTCATATAATTACTCTCAGACATTCCCTTTGATATTCCAATTATTTTCATTTGCTCCTTAGTGAGTTTTTCACCTACAGGTAGACCAGCGATTAATAAATTAGAGTCTCCTTTATTTGCATCAAAATTTTGCATGGTGGATACTTCATTATCCATTGTTTGATTATAAATCTTATCCAATTCAATTAGATACTGTTCATCATTTAACTCTCCTGAATCTCTTTTTTCCTGTAAATCTATTATTTGAGAAGATCGACTATCTGTTGCTTCAACTGTATCTTGAGTCTCTTGATCCAATCCTTCTACAGACTCACGACCTTCCTTTTCTGCTTTCTCTATATCCAGTTTAATTTTTTCCTGTAATGTAAGCCAATCTTTATTTAAAGTTTCAACTGATTCATTCAATTCCTTCATCTTAGCTTCAACAGCATCTCCATCCTTGGTCCAATTATTATCTTTCTTTATTCCAGTTATCCATTCACCAACTGTGTTTGCAATAGTACGACTTACACTAAGCACACCATCTACAAATGGCTTTAGGAATCCAGCAACATTCCTTACCCAATCAACAACTTCCTGAATTTTTTTAATAATTATAGGTAGTTTAGCAGTCAAATATCCAACTAAAAATATTCCAGCAGCTTTTAATATCCTCTCAAAGAAACTACTACCAGCACTCATAATATTTGCCGAAGCTGTACTTAAAAAACTTTTTGGTTTTTTTGCTTCAATTAATTTCTCTGCATCTTTCTTCCTAGCATTATCAAATAATCTTCTTAAAAATCCTTGCTTATTTTGAGTTGCTTTTTTATCTCTACGAACTTCTTTACCTAGAGCTTTGCGAATACCCTGAGTAGTTTGCCTAATAGAAAGCAACCCAAAACTAATTGTCTGAAGAGCATCTTTAGCATCTATTAACTTGGTTGGTCCTGCCATTAGTTGCCACCGTAATTAACTTCACCCAAATCTCTATAATAATTAGCACCATCTATTATAGAAAAACTAGGTAAATCTGACATTGCCTCAAAATATGCTGCACTTTCATCCTCATCAATTTTACCGTTATTATTAGAATCAAATGACATTGGTATAAAACTAAAGTTTCCTTCGTTAACAAATGCACCACTAGTTAATAAATCTGCAGTTGCAAAATTAGTATCAGTAAATGCAGTTGCTGACCCACTCCAATCAATGTCGGTATTAAGAAATGAACTGGAAAGAGTATTATTAGTAGAAACTTGTTCAGGCATTCTACCTATATCTTCCTTAAGATCCTCATTCATTGCTCCTAGATTAGAAAAAGTATTAATAGCCAATGATCTTGTTCCTTCTTGATTACCTTCTTGTACTGCTACTGCATCAAGAATTGGACCTGGTTGCACTACTTTACCCCACCAATCAGTCCTGTAAAGTAAATTAGGCATATTATGTCTTCTTAAGAACATATCCAGATAATTTTTACCATCCTTATCCATCTTCTCTCTTAATTCTTTAACACCATCCATATACCCAATCATCTTATCCTTATGACCCTGCTGAATCTCCATCAATTCTTTAATTTTTTTCTGTATTTGTGGTGGACATTCTTCAACAGTTGCATTATCTTCCATTAATAATGTTATTTCTTTCGCTAATGCATGGAACTTAGCCCATTCACCTTGGAACTGTTCAATCAATGGTGGTATCTGATTAAACAATTGTGTATTTTCATCACTCATTTGGCCAGCATCCCATTTATCCCAATCACCTGCATTGGCATATCTTAGATCTTGTAGGAGTTCATTAAGTATTGATCCTTCATGAGTAAACGCTCTTTTTGGATCAAAATCATTTCTAATCTCACCATTCTTATCCAATAACCAAGGATATTTTGCAAGATGTGCTTCTATTTTCTGTCGTTGTTCTTTTTTAAATTGATCTACACCAACTTCACTAACTCTAGTAATGGCATCTTGAGTCATTTGATTATAAGATCCAATACCCTCAAAATTTTCACCAAATGTACCTTTATGAATTTCTCGAAGCAGTAGAAAAAGTGTTGTACCCATTGCAGCAACTGTTACTGCACCTATAATTCCCAACCATACATATGGATTACCCAATGCTCCTAATATACCAGCAAAAGCTCCACCAGCACCAAGAGAACCAATCAATGCACTAATACTAGCTGTAATAAGTGGAATTCCTACATTAATAGCAAGAAATACTCCAGCAGCTGTAGCTAATACTGCTTTAATATCATTACCTAATTGATTTAATATACTCTTATCTCCTTCTATCCAAGCTTGTATTCCTTTAAGACCTTTCATTCCAACATAGCCACCAAAAATAGCTCCAAGTGCTTTGAACAATTTTTCAAAAACACTTCCAGTTACTTGTCTAGCTTTCTCTATAGGTTTAACTACTGTATTAACTAAAGCACCCTCAATAAATGATTCTATTCCAGATTTTTTTTCTTTATCTGCTGCTGCTCGTTGTTGTTTTGCATCTTCTTGATCACTGGCTTTTTCATTATCTGCTTGCTGCTTTAATAAATTTGCAATTGCATTCAGATTTCTATTAATAGAAAAAATACTTTTATTAATATCTAAGAACTGTTTAGCAGTTATTTTTCCTTCTCTACTTGTAGTCGCAGCACCAGCCTCAGACGCAGCTCGTTGTGCATCTGTTCTGCTTGATTGGGGAAATACTTTTTTAGGGTCTATGGTCATTTAATACCATTAGCTTGTTGATTCTTTAGATTCTCTTCTTCAATATATTGTTCCAAGAGACTGATGTATATATCTCGTTCCCAAGGAATCATATTCTCTATATCACTCAAGCTATATTTATGATGCTGCATCAAGGCGAAATTAATTTTATAATACGCTACTATATCTTGATGCAACATCGCTAGGTGAAAAAACTTGCTAGACCCTCCAATACGACTTGACTTTCTATACCAGTATTAGGATTTTTAACAGTAACACTATGAGTCAGTTTAGGCATTGTATCAAAAAATGTCTCTATTTTTTTAAATGCTTGAGACGGTAGTGTTTCTACAAATGAATTCCATTCTTTTTTAGAATGATCCTTGGCATCCCATGTTTCCTCTTCTGAGAAAACCATATCTATACAACTAGAAATAACATCAAATGATTGAGTAACTTTATTACCTTCTCCAAAATTTTGATCAACAAATTCAGTAAGAGAAGGATATCTCATTCTAAGTGTTAGATTATCATCTAATTTGATATCTTTATTATGTTTTGGATCTTGCTGAACTTCAATATCATCAATAGCAATAGTCATTGGAACCTTTGTTTCTCCATCATCAGGACAAGTTGCCATGACCTCTATAGTTTCTCCAACAGATTTACCACGAATATGCAAAAACAAATACTCAATATCAAATGTAGATAATTTTTCAACTCTAACTCCACGAGTATTAATACATGCACTTAATACATCTTTAATAGCTCGACCAACTTGATCCATGTTATCACTTTCCATTGCCATAACAAGAACTTTTTCTTCTTTGACTAAGAAAGGTCTATATGTAATCTTTTTTCCTGAAGAAGGAATGACCAGTGTATAGGTCGGGGTAACAATTTTAGGTAATGGCATTAATCTTTTCCTTTAAATAATCCACAAAGGTAAGCCATTGTAGACTTGAACGCATTGCCATCCAACTCTTCAAACATAAACATATTCAAACGAAACGCATAGTTTGCCTCAGAGACAATAGCAGAGACCTGTGATTCTGTCACAGGCAGTGTATTTAGTGTAGCACGGTAATTATCTTTAAACTCTTTCTTATTCTCTATCAAAGGGAACTCATAGAAATCTAACCCACCATCATCTAATTTAAGTGAGTTCTTAGCAATATTTCTAAGTATCTGACCTCCAGACAAATCACCAAGATAACGAGTATAGTGATGACCTACAAGGAGTTCAGTCTGGTCATGTGCTACTTCACGAATACGATTAACATACTGTTGACATGCTTCAGTAGGATAAATGGTCTTTGCCCAATCCTCTCCATAAAAATACTCGCAGTCTTTTGCTAGACTACGATGTCTATAAAGTTCCTTCATGTTCAATGGTCCTACAATAGGATCATTTTCATTTTTTAATCTTAGAACTTCTACCTCTATAGCTTGATAGATGAAGTAGTAGTTAGCAACAAGTTGCCTATAACCTTCTCTACTTACTACACCTTTGAGGAATGATGAAACAAACTTAGTGTTCTCTGCTGCCGAATGAGACTGTTTAGTCCCCGACTTCAACTCTTGTGCTAATCCCATATACAAGTATTCACTGATTTATATATTATAGCATATTTACTCTGACTCTGTACTATCGTTTGTCTGATCACTACCAGCATTATTATTTTGATCTCTCTTCTGATTAATATCAGTTCCACTATTTACTTCATTAATTTGACCAGTTGAGTTACCAGCATGAGTTACAAATGCATCTGGATATGGATTTGGTCCTGCTTTACTATTCTGATTGCTTCTTGTATCCTGTCTTCTAAGACTACCAAAGAAATATCTATCATAAGCAAATGAAACTGATATCTCTAGAATTCTGCTTGACTCATAACTGACTGCAATAGGAGTAATATTAACAGGAAATGCACTAAGGAATGTATATTCTACACTAGCACCATGATTCTTATCAAATTTCTGCAAATGCATAGTATCAATCTTATAATCTGCAGGAAATTGCATCCTATGGTAATATGCTTTCCTATTCATACCAGCATCTGATCCACTTGAAATAAATTCTTGCCATAACTCAAAGAACTTAATAACTCTATAATCATCATCAACTATAAAAGTAAATGATGTATCGGTATATATTCTTGTGTGAGCATACTTTTGATTAATGCCCATATAGTTACCATTAATCTGGGCTGTAGCATAAGCAGTTCCAGGTAACTGTGCATTTTTACACAATAAACCCAAATCTCTAAAAACAAACTGATTATCTATCAGATCATCACTTTCCATCTTAATATAGGTCAACAATTGCCAGGGCATTCCTGGAAATGATAATTCGTAATGAGCTGTTGTTGCTACTTTCGTAAACAACGGTAAGATGTCAGATGTTCTTCTTACTCTTGGTGATCCATCTCTTGACACAATAAATACCTAAAGCGGTTATAGTATGATGGCTTATTCAGGTAAGTTCAGACCTACTAATATTGAAAAATATAGGGGTGACCATCTAAACATTATTTATCGTAGTTTGTGGGAACGCAAGTTTATGAAGTATTGTGATAAGAATCCCAACATCCTCGAATGGGGTAGTGAAGAAGTTATTATTCCATATCGCAGTCCTTTAGATAATCGTATTCATCGGTATTTTCCAGACTTTTATATTAGAGTTCGTGAGAATACTGGAGAGATTAAAAAGTATATTATTGAAGTGAAACCAAAGAAACAATGCATTGAACCAAAGAAACGAAGGACTAGAACTAAATCATATGTTCGTGAAGTAGTAGAGTATGCTAAAAATCAAGCAAAGTGGAAAGCAGCACGAAATTACTGTGCTGATAGAAGATTAACCTTTAAAATCCTAACTGAGGATCATCTAGGAGTATGAGCAGACTACAAGGAGTCGTAGATTCATTAACTGGTTTGGAAGAACCAGATGACCTTTTCTTGGAAATAATGGAAGCTCTGACTGAAAAGGAGATAATTCCAGAACCAGGAAAATATTATACTTTTATATACCAAGCGAAAACACCTCAAATACGATACGATGAATTTCCTTTAATAGCATGTACTGAAGTGCAACGATGGGGATTTAAAGGATTTAATTATCACTGGGCTGAAATGAGAAATTATACATGGGAAGAAGTTTTAGGACAAATGCATGTAGTTGAAGCAAATGAAATGCAAGATGCTAGATCTATACCATATGCAAAATTCAGATTATCACCATAAATAAGTAAAAATAGTAAATATCATGGTGTTCAAAACCATAAAAAAAGGATTGAATTTTGGTAAGAATGCTTTGGTTGGAGGACTAACCTCTAGATCAAATAGAAATAATAATGCTGCAAATTCAGGAATACTTAGATATCCATATGATATTATGGATGCTGAGACTGACTATTTTTTAATAGAAGCAATTAAATATGAAGCTGGTGGAACTCCTAGTTTTGCTGGTGGTGCTGGTGCATTTAATAAACTAAAAGGTGCTACATCAGAAAGAAATTTTATACTTCCAGTACCTAATGGAATAGGTTCAAAGAATAATATTGGTTGGCAAGGTGGAAATATGAACGCATTAACAGGAGCTGCTGTAGGTGCAGTTAGAGAAGGATTAGATGGAGCAATAGCAAATAATGGTAATATGCTTGAAGATATAGGTGCTGGTTGGAATGCAGGTGCATCTTATACAATAGACCAAGCAGCTGCTGCAGGATCAGATACTACTCGTCTACAAAACTATGTAAGATCAAAAGCATCTGCTGCTGTAGTAAATGCAATAGCAGGTAGTAATATTAATGCCAATCAAATAATGGCAAGACAAGATGGGCAAATAATAAACCAAAACTTAGAACTTCTTTTTAATAGTGTATCTTTAAGACCTTTCCAGTTTAGATGGGATATAGCTCCCAGAGATAAAAAAGAAGCAAAAGTAGTTAAAGAAATGTTCATGCAATTAAAAATGCGTTCATCACCCAAAAGAGTTAAAGGTGATATGGCATTTCTACAAAGTCCTGATGTATTCAGGATTTCATACAGAAAAGGATCTAGTGTACATCCTTTCTTAAATAAATTTAAGATATGTGCTTTAACTTCTGTAGGAGTTAACTATACTGGTTCTGGGCAGTACTCAACATATGGTGATACTCTAGGTACTCCTGTTCATATGAAATTAGATCTTGCATTTACTGAACTTGAACCAATATATAGAGAAGATTATGAAGAACATTTCATTGATTTCTAATGTCAGTAGCTTACTTCAATCTATTACCTAACTTCAAATACCTCAATCCACTAAAAGAAGGTGGAAAGAGAAATCAATATCTTGAAGTTAAGAACATATTCAAAAGAATAAGACTCAAGAGTGATGTCTTCAGATTCGCTCTAAATTTTAATGAGTATGTAATAGAAGATGGTGAAAGACCCGATACAGTAGCAGAAGTATTATATAAAAGTCCAAAATATGACTGGGTAGTTCTATTATCTGCTAATATTATTAATGTAGAGGATCAATGGCCAATATCTGAGGGTCTATTATGGGATCTTGCTGATCAAAAATATGGAGCAGATTTAAATGCAGTTCATCATTACGAAACTAAGGAAGTTAAAAATAGTGATGGTCAATTAATATTACCTGGTAAATTAGTAGTAGATTCGGATTTTACCATACCAGATCCAGATAATTTTGGATTAACACTTAATCCAACTGTTGCTGTAAGTAATTGGTTAGTGGAAACAAGAAAGAACAATGAAAAACGAGCGATCAAGGTAATCAAAAGAGAATACCTATCAACACTCGTAAATGATACTAAAGATATTATGCAATATCAAAATTCTTCCCAGTATAACAATAAAACTGGTAAGATGGCATTTAATAATATTGCTTAAAGCAGTGCTTCTAATTGAGCAACTGTAGTTGCTGAAGTAATACTAGAATAAGGAACAGCAGGGTTAGACTTAAGGGAAGCACTTTCTCCCTTCATGTCTGCTATTGACTGGATATCTGCATTTTCCTTTTTAAGGTCTAGATATCTTTTCTCTAATTCATCTTGACATAATGTTTTAGCAGATGCAAGATCTACCTCAACTGACTTTGAACTGTGGTTATATTTCCATGCATTTCTCCATGATTTTGAAGGTAAGGAACTATTATCCACCAGTGAATACTCACTAGCATTAATATCTTTAGCGATTATGTCCTCGTCAGACAAAACGCATTGTTCTGATGGAATGACTACACGACAAAATCCATCAGATCCATTATAGACAATGACCTTATCTCTTGCCATGATTAATCAGATAGAGAAGATACTACAATACTTGTTGCATCTGGAAAATTTTGAAGGGTTCTAGTTCTTGCCCTCGTATCATCTTCTGCATACATTTCTACTTTTTTGGTATCAGATCCCAAATTAAAGGTTACTGCATACCTATTTGCTGAATAAGCCATTTAATTAATTTTATGAAAAACAAAAAAGGAGAGGATGAACCTCTCCTTTATTTATACCTTATTCTTCAGCTAAACGCTGGAAGTATGAAAGTGTCTCGTCTCCGTCGTCAGAACTACCAATAGCAGATGCTACCTGTTCTTCAGCCCTTGGTGGTAAATCCTCAGAAGCAACTTCTTCATCAAATGCTTGAGATACGGTTGTCTTCCTATTACCAAGAACATAATCAAACCTCTTCTTCAATTCATCATAAGTTTTGAATTGAGAGGCATCAGTAATCTCAGCAAGTGAGTATTCCTTCTTCCAAATATCCTCTAGTGCTTTATCATCATCAAGAAGAGGAGAAACAGAAGCAAACTCAGAACTATCATAGTTCCAATACCCTGCAACCTTCTTAATCTTAACTTTGAAGTTAGCACCCTGCCAGAAATCAAATGGATTGATTGGTGACTCATCCTCGAACTCAGGTTGCATTGCTGCCATGATCTTATCAAAGATCTTCTTACCAAATTTGTAAAGGAATACTTTTCCTTCATTATCTGGATTTGCAGGATCTTTCACAACATAGATGTTGCTATAGTAAGAAAGCTTACGCTTTTGATTACGAGCGATCTGCTTGTTGGCATCTGAACCAGAATTCCATAATTCTGTATTGTACTCTGAAACAGGATCCTTACTACCGATAGTAGTTAAAGAGTTTTCAATGTACCATCCACCTGGTCCTTGAAATGCATGAGAATAAAGTTTTGCCCAAGGAAGATCTTCCTTATCTGGTGCTGGAAGAAAACGAATAACTGCGTAACCGTTTCCTGCTTTGTCAACCTCTGGTTTCCAAAGACGCTCATCAGCTCCGTTACCTGCTTTATTGGTCTTCTCTACTTCTTTAACCAACTTTGCGGTTAGAGATCCAAGAGAGGACTGTTTTTTTAGTGATGCAAAAGACATAGATTTGGCCTTGTAATTAGATTTGGCTTTTGTGTACTGGTCTATTATAGGGCGACAGTGCTCCCATGTCAAGCAAATCTTGTACGAAGATCTTGAAGTGTTTTCTGCATATTCTCAAATAAAACATCAGGTGATGAATCCTTAGGGAATCCAATTAACTGAGCAGATTGATGAATTTGCTCCATCATATCTTTAGCACGAGGATCGTCAGAAAGCTTCAATCTCATGTAGAAGTTTCTTTGCTTCTCTAGAAGTTGTTCTAATAAATCAACATGATCCATTTTCTCTTTATGAGGCAATGTTTGAAAAGAAAAGACTTTAGAGTATATCTCTTCTTGCATCTTGTTGATGTCTTTTATAGATTCTTGAACTTGTTCAGATTCAAAAAAATCAGACATAATTCCTCCTAGATACTAGTATTTATAAGGGTAGTTTGGCACGAGTGGTCTTTTTCATGAAGTTCAAATTGATAGCATCTGCCTTTAATTTTTCCTTTAAAGGTTTAGAAATCAACTTAGTAACAGAGTCCACTTCAATACTATTTTTCTCACAAAATAGAACAATAGCATCAATATAATTCACTTTTTCTTCCAATACAATTCTCTCTACTTCAAGAGAAAACTTGGCAGCATTCATGAATTTTTTATCTAGTGCTTTGGTTAATTCATTTTCCATTTAATTCTAGTTGAAAATCCAAAAAGTTTCTAATGTAATGTACGAGTAATTTCATATATTTTTTCTTATTACGCTCTTCATAAACTTTACAGGTTCCATCTTCACATGCCATTATTATAACAAGTTTCTTAGCAATAGTGCCAGTCAACTCATAATACATCGCAGCATATGCCATTGCTTGTACAAAATAACCATCAATCCATTTTCTTGGTTTAGGTGCTTTAGAAGTCTTAAAGTCAATAACTGCTAATTCTCCGTCATATTCACCAATACAGTCTACTGTACCAGCAACACCTAACTCCTTACTATAAAGAGCACCCTCTAATGCATGAATGTTATCAATCTTGTTAAGTTCTGGTTTAGCAATTTTAAAGAGAAAATCTGATAATGGTTGAACTTCAGGAAGTTCTTCATTCTTCAGATAATGCTCTGTAAGAGTGTGCATATCAGTACCACGAGAAGTTGCTTTTGCAGTAATCTCGTTAGCTTTTTCTTCACCAACTTTCTTTCTCCAAGCAGCAAACTTTGCTCTATTATAGAACGAAGTCACTGAAGTGATAGAAACTAATTTCAATAGTTCTTCTTCATCAGGAATCTGATAATAGCGAACACCATCTATAGTTTCTCTCTCCAAAGGAGAAAGTTTCACATCAACATGATTAAACATTACATACCAAGAGCTAATTTAGTTTTCAAATACTCCTTACATAAACCAGAACGAACAATGTCATCGACATCAAATTCGATCATAGAAAAGGATTCCATCTGTTCGAGAATTCTCATGAAATCAAGGATTCCATTTTTTTCATTCTGCTTAACAAGATCAGTTTGGCTAGCGTCACCACAAAAATGAATTCTGCAATTTTCACCAACACGAGTTATTATACTATCTAATTCATGAAAATTCAAGTTTTGGCATTCATCGATGATTATAATAGCATCATCAAATGTAGTTCCTCTTATGAATGATGTACTCCAAAATGAGACAGTCTCTTGTTGTTTAAGATTACCATATAGCATTTCAAAGTCTGCATCTGTTGGCATCTCAAACATATACTTCACCATATTCTTATAAGGAATCTGATAAAGGAATGATTTGTCTTCATGGTCACCAGGAAGGAAACCAATCTCTCTAGTAGATACTAAAGAACGAACAATATAAACTTTAGTATATGGGGTAAGTTCATTCAATACATCCTTAATAGCATTATAAAGAACAATAAAAGTTTTACCAGTTCCTGCTGCACCATAAGTGAAGATGTTTTTACCCCTAGCATAATCATTGAAAAGTTTTTCTTGATTGGGTGTTAAAGGTTTAATATCTACCAAAAAATCACTATTAATTGGTTTCTTCCTTCTCATCTGTTTAGCAGTCAGACCAGCACCAACTTGCTTGTCTGTCTTTTTATTACGAGTTCTTTTTACTGGCATATCAGTCGAGTGTTAATTTTTGGCAATTCTTACCTGTTTTTTGAGCTCTTCCTAAGATCTCATTCCAACCAGGTTTATTCTTCCTGAGTTTATCCTTCCATTCACCGACTTCTCCTACACCAGGCATTGTTGATGGATCAGAATAGTCTCTTTGCCAGTCTGGATTATCTTCTGTCCATTTAGTCCAGTCATGAACACTCATCACAACTTCTTTTTGTTCGCCAGTCTCTTTGTTAATAACAGGATAGGTAGCCATAAAAGTTTACAAGGGATAGTTATTTAGAGTATAACAAGATTGTCATCATCAACATGAATTAGATTCTCATAAGTTACTAGATCAAATGCAATACTGATTCTAGGAGTATCTGATTCGTGAACAGTTGTATAATGTGTCAAATAATTAGGGAACAATGTAAGTTCTCCAGGTTTATTCTCTACAAAATAGTCTTCATGGTTATATGGATGCATATAAGCAGTTGAAGTACCATCAGCAGTTACACAGAAATGTCCACCAAGATATGTGTGTGGATGAGTAGCATGTGCATGTTGTTGAATCTTTTGACCCTTACGCATTACATTTGCCCAACATCTTACTTTTAATGGTGGTGGTTCCTTACCAATAACACTCTGGTAATATTCATCATGAAAAATACGAATTTCTTGATGTAATTCCACTATTGGAATTTCCTGCCATTTTAACACATTAAAGTGTTTAAATCTAGCAGTTAAACTATCTGCACCTAATCCAGTATTACCATCATCATCTCCAGAGTAATTTTCTATAATTTCCTTCTCTTTTTCTAAAATAATCTTAGCAAGATCTTCTGTATTAATATTTGTCGATTTTATGGCAATACTATAGTCCCAAACTGGTGCAAAAGCAGTTTCAGGAGGTTCACTAACAAATCGAATTCCTTTCGTCATGACCAACCTAATGCTTCAGAAACGATAGGAAATTCTTGAGAAAATACCTCTTTACACTCATTTGCAATATCCATATGCTCTTTTTGAGTACCATGACCACTTCTAAGTTCGATATAATGCACCCAGGAGCGACAGGAACCAGTCATATAGAGTTTCGTAGGGGTTGCTAAGGGTAGAACAAAACGAGCACACTCCTTGGCGATTCCTTGACGAATTAATTCGTTATATAAATCTTTTGCTGCAATAAAATGTCTATTAATAGTAAGTTCTAAATCTTTTTGAGTTTTTTCGTCAATGTCATCAATACTATTTTGACGATTCTTAAGATCCTGTCTACGAAGATTAGGAATTGGTATATCTCCCAAATCGTTAGTATTAGCGTATCTCTGACTAAATTCCTGAAAAGTAAAAGATCTATGACGCAAAATTTGAGCAGCAAGACCCCTAGTAGTCTCTATTTCAAGAGTCATAAATGCTTGCTCAAAAACTGACCAATGACCGTGCTTTATGCAATATTTTAGTAAACCAGCTACTTCTGGGTTGTCCTGATTCTTCGGATTGCTTACTCTCGCTATGTACCCCATCATCTTCTCTGCTTCTGGGGTCGTTTGAATCAATCTTACGCTTTTGTTGTTTGGCATACTTTAATCGCTTTTTTATCATTCTAGCATACTCTACATCAGACTGGCTGTACCAGTTAGGATGTTGTTTTGCTATCTTGATAATTTTCTTTGCTGCCTTCTTGTCTTTCATATTTGCCGTAGTACGCTTTGAAATACGATACTAGTCCATTTGTGGTTACTTGCTTGGAGCACCAATCATCGGCACATTCGTAAATAGCCCGATTTGTGTGAGTATTACCGAAGTTTTTAAGCAAAATCTTTAGAGTATATTCTCTAATCTGCATATCCATCGTCATCATCGTAAAGTTCATAATCTTGTTTTATTGTTGCTGGTTGTTTTGGAACATATGCTTCTTTATCGGAGAAAACTTCTGCTTCCAATTCTGTCACAACCTGTTTTAGCATTAAAACCATGCCTTTTAAAACTTGGCGATCCATAGCTTTTAGTATAATTTATAAAAAAGAGGGTGTCAAGCACCCTCTGTGTCAATTTGTAAGTTGTCCTTAAGCAGTAGCAAGTTTCTTAGAAACTTTGAGACCACGATACATTAGATCGAAGTTTCTGTGCTGATTTGCTTCGGCGAGTACTTTTTTGTTGTACTCTTCAGAGTCATACTCGACTCCACGGTAAGTGACTTTTGCCATGTTGTTACTCCTAAAGTAATTGGATTTTAAGGCCCGTTCCTTTAGTCATTTGCGTCCCATGTGCATTCTAAATCTGCTGCTTCAGATAAGTGTACTTTGTACACATCAACTATCTCCTGCTTCATGGCAGAATTAATCGTTTGACTCATTCTGACTTTCTGCATCATTTCTGACACATCAGAGCAAGTGAGAGTTAAAGCAGTGGCCATTAGAAATGGCATAGGATGAACGCTCCGTTCCGTGACTTACTTGCGGCCCGTATGGGCTGAACGCTATGTGTGAATAATAACACACATATAATATATAGTCAAGTTTTCACATTTCCTTAGTCATATTGTCCCTAGATTCCTTCAGAATATGATATGCGTGTTTGTTGTTTTTAGCAAGTTTTTCTGCCCAGATCATATCCGACAATGGGACATCACGACCATTTACGATTTCAACGCAAATGTCTATAAGACGCATTCTCTGTGATGTTGAAAGCATAGTAAATCCTGTGGCTCAAAAAAATTGCGGAGTTTTTTTTCCCGATTATTTGAAACGAGAGTTCGGTTTTCCCTCAGGAATACAATCTAAGACTTTTTCCCTTGGAAACCAACCGAGTTCACGCAAAGCAGTAGTGTCAGCACATGTAATATCTCTCTCGCCTGGTGTATGCTCCTTGACTGGTAGATTTGCCTGACCAAATGCTTCTGCTAATTCTCTAACTGTTATAGTTTCTCCTGTTCCTACATCTATGTGTCCAGTGTATGTACTAGACATTAAGTAACATATTGCCCTAGCAACATCCTTAACATGGATCCAATCTCTCTTATGATTTGTAATATACTTAGCAGTCTTATCCTGTAACATTCTGAATAACATATCAGATCTACTGTTCTCACCATACACAGTCTGGAACCTCATCCCTACACTGTTAGGTGGTGCTTGTAGTTCATTGACCTTCTTAGTAATACCATAAGGATTCTGCCACCACTCCTCTACCTGTGCTGAACTAGCATAGAGTAGTCTGACATTATATCTCCTACAATAATCAAAGATAGGTTTAGATTTCTCTACATTATTCTCCCAAAATACATCTGGATTATCTAAACTGCCTCTAATGTTAGCAAATGCTGCGAGATGTATGACATAATCATATGGTTTCTCAAACATGCTGATCTCAGATTGAAAATCCCCGACATCATCGGGGAAATCCATACCATCAACTAAGTAACCATAACCTGCATCATGTCTAAGATGATTGAAGACATAACTGCCTATGAATCCCTTATGACCAGTAACTAATATCTTTGTCATTTAACACGATTACCCCATTCAACATCAGGATATGCTTCCTTGATGACATTATGTGTTATTCTATATTTCTTTTTAAGATTCTTATCTTTAACAAGACAAACAATTTCTGCCTCATCTGGGTGTAAAGACTCTAGCAACTCAATAAACAAAGATTCTCTTCTAGTTCTCTTGAGTCCATCATTACCACCCTTCACATAATTGTAAAGAGTTCTGTACTGACTAGCAAGTTTACTCTGACTATCTACAGTCGGTGAGTCATTGGGAGTGTAAGGTACTTCACCCTCTGGAACAGCACTTTCAATGCTCTCATCAAAGTTCCAAACAAACAGAGATACTAATGCTGGTGATCTATGATCCTGAAGAAGTTTAATCTTTTCCTTCTTTGTTTTAGCATTAGATACTGCCTGTAAAATTTCAGATTGTAATGGATGTGGTGGTAATTTTGCCATAATGTGTTCAAGGTTTACTTAGTCTTCATCATCCTCATCATTAAGATTTGGATCGAATTTAAATGCGATCAGTGAGTCAGGTAGCACATTACCGTTCTCGTCATACATCTCAGGATGCATTGTGGGTTGATTCCATTGCCTATCATGGTTATACATCATATACTCTCTTAGCACCCATCCTAGCATAGATCCTAGAATAAGGGAACCCATAATGAGAAACGCAACAACGAACATGTATGCTTCAGTCATCTTACTAATCCTCAGTGGTATCTTTTTTGATGTCCAGGGAGAATTCAAAGTAAAAATGCAACTCTCTTTTTAAGAAGCGAAGCATGTTACCGAACTTCACCTGAAAACTTTTAGGTTTGTCTGGTACTTTCTTGCCCCCTTCAAGCATGATCTGTACGCCTTTATTTAGTGGGACTTGGGACAAGGTTATTCTCCTTAAAGTATCTTACTGTTTCTTTAGCACCTCCAATGTGTTTGTGCTCACGAGATTGATCCACAACTTGTGGGAAGTACTTGGTGTTAAAAGTAGCTTCAAACTCCTCCATAGTGAAATGTTGGTCTAAAGTATACACCACATGTGTAGCCCCTGCAAGCACCATTAAGTCTTTAACGAGTTCACAATGCTTACATCCATCCATTGAATAAACTATGAAAGACATCTACTTACCCTTAAAATATAATTTATACAGCTTTCCATATTCCCCTTATTTGTTCTGGAACATGGTCAAGGTTTGCAGCTATTACAAATCTCTTTCCTTTATGATCATCAGGAACAAAATGATCTAATGCTGCTGGAAATGCTATGACTAATCCATTCTCTACTGGTCTACATGTCTGCCCTATACAAATAGGTGCTGAGTCTTCCTGAACATCAACATAATAAATCACTGCCATAGACGATGGATAATGATTGTGATATTTTGTTCCTTCATTAGGTCCATATGTCATAGCCCACATATTAACACAATCAAATTGTCCTTTGGTGTGCCAATACTGTGAACTTATTTCTGTAACAAACTTCTCAAAGTATGTTTGAATATCAGAGAACCTTGGATCAGTATGATGAATGTTCCAATTAGATCTCCATGTAGCACCTACATTACTATCCTTTGTAGTCTCTGCAAATTCTTTCTTATGATCTAAGATGAATTGTTTATGTTCAGCAAGATGCTCAGTCCAACTTGTCTCGAAGACAGGGAGCTGAGCATCTACTTGTGCGATATTTACTTTATTCATAATAAATTATTAGTATTATATGTAGGTCTCTTCTCCGTCTTGTCCACCGAATGTGCAAATGTCAAGTTCACCTAAGTCCTCTAACGCTGGTATTCCATTATACACCCTAAGCGTGAAATTGTTAACCGTTCTGTCACTGATTCTTAAATTAACAATACCACCTGGATATGCATTAGTACCAGAAGCAATTCCTATGACTGCATAGTTAGTATCTGCCATAGGGTCAGCAAAGTTTACAGTGTAAACCCCAGTGGATACTTGCTCAATCGAACTAACATTATGTGAACGATCACCAGGAACATAGTCACTGTTACCAACACCTAGATTTGTATTCAAGTACCAAGAAGTAGCACGACCCTCATAGAATTGTGTATAAGTACAAGTCTTAAGTCCTGCAGTGCTCTTGAACTCACCAACCTTAGCAACTCTCTGCATCTCAGGATTAAATACCTGAACAGAGTTACCCATAGATCCTTTTTCTGTACCAACACCAGCACCATACCAGAATATCTCTGGAGTTTCTTCAGTAACTGCAACTTCTGTATAAGTTCCAGTTACAGTAACACCTTGAGTCATCTCACTTGGATTGGTAGTACCAATACCAACTGATGTAATACCAGAATGATGGTAGTACATTCTGATTGGATAGTTTGCTTGCTGTGATGTATTCTCAAACCTATAAGTCTGACCTACTTCAAATCTTAAATAAGGAGACTCATATCCCTGAATGTTTACACATAAAGTAGAGTTGATACCAACATACCTATGCTCTGCGGTCTTAGTACCGATAGTAACAGGTAGTGGTTTAAATGGATTCTCATGCTCAGTGTAAAGATTCTTAGCAGTGTCTGCTGCACCAGTTAGTGTTGAGTAACTAGAATTGCTTGCAAAGGTAGCATTAGTTGCCTGTGATGCAAGACCAGCAAGAGTAGCATAGGTTGCAATACCAGCAACGATTGCTTCAGATGCGATACCAGAAAGAGTAGATCTAGGTGCTTCAATAATAGTAGCAGTAACAATACCAGCAGAGATGGGCGATACATCAATACCAGCATCAAAGTTAATCGTTCCTGCAGTACCAACAGCAGATCCACTGTCCTGAACAATAACACCACCACCAGCAGCAACAATGTTAGTCAGTAATGAACCATCACCAACAAATTTTGGTGCTGTTATATTATTATTAACATTGATTGTTGCGTTTACATCCACTTGACTTGCTGTACCAGCAGTAGTCGCACTGTCTGCAGTCGTTGCACTGTTAGCAGTAG
>MDSZ01011455.1_pt1 | contig 23312 bp, 19 predicted proteins | sample 811201 | NCBI WGS metagenome assembly MDSZ01 (sample SAMN05326647, study PRJNA326480) | marine metagenome | isolation source: seawater | place: Indian Ocean: North | collected 2010
ATGTTTTTATCAAGTTACGAAAACAAAATAGACAAGAAAGGACGAGTTTCTGTGCCTGCAACATTTAGGTCTCACTTAAATTCAATGGGTTACAACGGTTTTATAAGTTATCCTTCTTTCAATCATTCTGCCTTAGAAGCATGTTCTCAAGATAGAATTGAAAAACTATCAAATACGATTGATTCATTGAATCCATTCGAGGAAAAAAGAGATTTTTTTGCAACATCTATTTTATCTGAAAGTGAAAACTTACAATTTGATACAGAGGGCAGAGTTAATTTATCGAGAAAATTACTTGATCATGCAAAAATCAAAAACAATGTTTTATTCGTTGGCTTAGGAAAGACATTTCAAATGTGGGAACCAAAAAACTTTGAAAAATTTAAAATTGTTGCAAGAAAAAAAGCTTTTCAAAATAGGTCTAACTTAAAATGGGAAAATAAACAGAAGGGAGAACTGTAATGAGTATAAATATAGGAGGAGGTGAATTAAAAGAATTAAAACCTAGGATTTTAGTTCTAGGAGTTGGCGGAGCGGGGGGAAATGCTATCAACGCAATGATAGATGCAGGAATGGAAGGCGTTGAATTTGTAGCTGTAAACACTGATGCTCAGGACTTAAAAATGAGTAAAGCGCATGCAAAAATTCAAATTGGAATGAACCTTACAAAAGGTCTAGGCGCAGGAGCAAAACACGACATAGGCCAAGCTGCTGCCGATGAATCATTAAGTGAAATAATGAGTTATATTCAAGGAGCTAATATGGTCTTCATAACTTCAGGAATGGGTGGTGGCACCGGGACTGGTGCATCGCATGTGATTGCAAAAGCAGCAAGAGAGTTAAATATTTTAACAGTTGGCGTTACTACGTTACCTTTTTCATATGAAGGACCTAAAAGAATGAGAAGGGCTGTTGAGGGTCTAGAAGAATTTAAAAAACATTTAGACACAGTAATCGTAGTTCCTAATCAAAATCTTTTTAAAATCGCAAGTGAAACTACAACTTTTGAGGAGTCATTTAATTTATCTAATAATGTACTGAAACATGGGGTTCAAAGTGTAACTGATTTAATGGTTAGGCCTGGAATGATAAATTTAGACTTTGCAGATGTTGAAACTGTAATGAGCGCTATGGGCAAGGCCATGATGGGAACTGGGGAAGCTGAAGGAGAAAATAGAGCTATGGTGGCAACTGAAATGGCACTGAATAACCCTTTGATTGACGAATACTCACTTCAAGGAGCTAAAGGTTTATTAATTAATATAACTGGTGGAAATGATTTAACCTTGTTCGAAGTTGATCAATCAGTGAATAAGATCAGGGCTGAAGTTGACCCCGAAGCTGAACTCATATTTGGTGCAATCAAAGACGAAAATATGACAGGCAAAATTAGAGTGTCTATAGTTGCCACTGCTCTCGATGGTCATAAAAATGAGAACAATACTGTGCTGAATATGGTTTCTCGAATTCAAAATAGAAACCCGGGTTATTCTGAAAATTTATTTACCCAGAATTCAAGATTAGAAAATAATACTTTGAATTCGATAGATGGAGCTACCGCTTTAAAACTTGATGAAAGTTATGAGCTGGAAGAGGAGCAAGATAATTCTTATAATAATCTACAAAATGAAAATGATCTTGGTATTTCAAATGAAACCGGGCATGTTTCAAATAATATTCCTGCAGGCGTTTCAATTGAAAGTGCTTCATACATAGAAAATAGCAATCTAGAAGATAAAAAAAGTGAATTACAATTATCTGATCATAAAGAAGAGGAGTTTACGCCTAGATTGTTTTCTGAGGATCAAAGCTATCAATCAGATGAGGGATTGGAGTCTAATGAATTAGAAAGTCATGACTCAGAACAGTTATTTGATCAAGATAATAATGAAGAGGAAGATTTTGAGATTCCTGCATTCTTAAGAAAACAAAAGTTTTAATGAAAAGATTTTGGACCCATGATCAATCAAACTTCATCACTGGAATTCTCCCATTTTCCAGTGATGTTGAATGAGGTTTTAAAAATTTCATCACCTTTGGAGGGAGGTTCATTTGTTGATTGTACTTTTGGTGGAGGAGGTTTTTCAAAAGAGATTTTAAAATTTTCTAACACTAAAGTTCAGGCATTTGACAGAGATAAAAAAGCTTCTTTAATAGCCACAAAAATTGAAAAAAAATTCCCAAAAAGATTTAAGTTCTATAGATCTAAATTTAGTAAATTAGAAAATAAAATTACTGGCAATGTTGATACTATAATTTTTGATTTAGGGCTGTCATCTATTCAGCTGGATGATCTTGAAAGAGGCTTTTCTTTTAAATCGAGTAAAAAGTTGAATATGTCAATGGGCCTTAACGATTTCTCCGCCCTAGAGGTAGTAAATAATTTGAGCGAAACTCATCTAAAATCAATAATAAAAGTTTTAGGTGATGAAAAAGAGGCAAATAAAATAGCTAAAAATATTGTAAAACAGAGAAAAGTAAAACAAATTACCAACACTGCCGATCTTGTTAAAATAATACATGAAAGTAAAAAAAAAAATTATTTTGATAAAATAAATCCTTGTACTAAAACTTTTCAAGCAATAAGAATTTTTGTTAACAGAGAGATTACGGAGTTAATATTAGGTATAATAAGTGCGACAAAAAAATTAAAGCCAGGTGGCAAAATATTGGTAATAAGCTTTCACTCTATTGAAGATAGAATAATTAAATACTTTTTTAGCAATTATTCCAAAAATAAATCAAGATCATCGAGATATCTTCCTGAAAATGAAGATGATAATTTTTTTTTATTTAGCGAATATAAAAATAAAGTTTTAAGACCATCTGAGAAAGAAATAGAATTAAATTCAAGGTCTCGATCTGCTAAATTAAGATTTGCAATAAGAAGTGAACAAAAATTTAGATATCCTAAAAATCTCATAAAAAAATTCAAAAAATATTTGGAACTGGAGTCTATAAATGTTTAAATCAAAATTTTTTATAATAAGTTTTATATTTTTCACTTTACTTGTCATCACTTCAACTATTAAAAATGAAACCAGAATTCTAGAAAAAAAAATTTCAAGTCTCAGTACAAAAATTTTGATTAAACAAAAAAATTTAAATGAAGCTCAACTAGAGTTTCACTATTTAACCTCTCCAAAAGAATTAGAAAAAAAAATTAATATAATTGGAGTAGATAATTATCAACCGATAAATTATTCAAAAATATTTTTTCATATTTCAGATTTTTACAATATGCAAAATAAAACTTCTGAACATAAAAATTTAAATGAAGAAAAATTTTAAAAAAAATAAAAATACTAACCAGACGAGTTTTTATTTTGAAGATTATTTGGAAACTAATAAAAAAACTAAATCATTTAAAAAATCAAAAAATTTTCAAGATAGAATTTATCTTTTATTTTTTTTCTTTTTTTCCTTAATTTTAATTTTCTCTATTAAGATCACTCATATTTCTTTGAATAATAAAGATACTTTCAGCTTAGAAAAACAGAAGTCAAAATTTACTTTATTAAGGAGAGATATTGTGGATAGAAATGGCGTTATTATTTCTAGAAATATAGACACTTATCATGCAGCGATAGATCCTAAATTAGTAAAGGATAAAAAAAATCTGCTTATTAAATTACGTATAAATTTTCCAGAACTAAATATAAAAGAAATTGAAAAAAAATTAAAAAAAAATAAATACTTCAGAATAAAAAATAGAATTGACCAAACTGAAAAAGAAAAACTATGGGCTCTTGGCGAGAAAGCAATTAAATTTGAGCCTTTTCAAGCAAGAATGTATACTCACGGAAATTTATTTAGCCATATTATTGGTCAAGTCGATTACGATAATTATGGAGTTTCAGGTATTGAAAAATATTTTGATAAAGAATTAAAAAATAAAGACTTATTAGGTACACCTTTTAGATTAACTTTAGACAGCAATATTCAATATATAATTAACAAAGAATTAAGTAATTCAATTCAAACCTTTAAGGCTTCAGGAGGTGGAGCCTTATTAATGGATGTAAATACTGGAGATATAATTTCTTTAGTATCGTTACCTAACTTTAATATAAATCAAAGAATTAATATTAAAGATAAAAAATATATTAACAAAATTACTAAAGGCGTATATGAGCTTGGTTCTATTTTTAAAACTTTTACCGTAGCTTTAGCTCTTGATCAAAAATTAGTTAATGAAGATACAATACTGAAGAATATACCAAGAAAAATTCGATGTTCAGTTTATGAAATCACGGATATGAAAAACCATCCAAAAAATTTATCTGTGGAAGAAATATTAGTTAGATCTTCAAATGTAGGATCAGTTATTCTGGCAAAAAAAATTGGTGAAAAGAATTACAAAGATTTTATTGATAAAACTAAATTATCCATGAGTCCAACTATAGAGCTAGAAGAGGTCGGCGTTCCGCATCAGCTAAAATGGAATAAATGTAAATTAGAAACAATTTCTTTTGGCCATGGTATTACTACAACACCGCTTCAAGCTACGGCCCTATATGCAGCAATGACTAATGGCGGCAAGTTAGTAAAACCCAGTTTATTAAAGGATAGAAATATTAAAGAATTTGATAGTATAATTTCTGAAGAAACAAGCAACAAATTACGAAATATACTGAGAAAAGTTGTAAGCAGCAAAGAAGGAACAGCAAGTTTAGCAGATAAAAATGGATATTATGTCGGTGGAAAAACTGGAACAGCAGAAGGTTACGGTAATAACATAAATAGAATTAACACTTTTATCTCTGTTTTCCCTTCACATAATCCAAATTATACTTTGTTCGTAATGTTAGAAAATCCAAAAATAAATAAAGATTTAATTTATAATTATAGAGGCGTTAAAACAAAAGCGCCATATAATACTTCTGGTTGGAATTCTGTTTATGTTGCTGGCAAAATAATAGAGAAAATCGGACCAATTTTAGCCATAAATAACAAAGATTTTACAGATCAGTATGTTGTTGAAAAATTTAATTAAAAATGTTCCAAAAAAATACAAAAACAAAAATGTTTTTGGAATTTCAACAAACAGTAATGAAGTTAAAAAAAATTTTATTTTTTTTGCTATCAAGGGAAATCACCAAAACGGGGAAAAATTTATTCGACCTGCTATAAATAATGGAGCTTCAATTATAATTTGTTCAAAAAGTTGTAAATTTAAATCAAAAAATGTTCTTATAATTAAAACAAGCAGTACAAGAAATCTTTTGAGTAAAATAGCATCAAAATTTTATAATTTGAAACCCAAAAATATATTTGCTGTAACTGGTACTAATGGAAAGACATCAGTAGCTGATCTATTTTACCAAATATTAAGATTAAACAACATACCAGCAGCTTCTATAGGTACACTAGGCATAAAATATAATAATAAAATTATTAAAACCAAACTGACTTCACCAGATACTATTTCAATACATAAATACTTATTTTTTTTAAAAAAAAAGAAAATAGATAACGTTATTATTGAAGCTTCGAGTCACGGATTAAAGCAACAAAGGTTACATCATATTAATTTTAAAGCAGGAGTTTTTACAAATTTTAGTCAGGATCACCTAGATTATCATAATAATATGAGATCTTATCTAAACGCAAAATTAATTTTGTTTAAAGAGATTTTACAAAAAGAGTCAAAAGCGATATCAGATAAAGAGATTATACCTTTCAAGTCTCTAAAAAAAATAACGAAAAAAAGAAAAATAAAGCTTATTGAGATAAAAAATAAATTTAATAAGATTAAAGACGAATTTAAATATTCCGAGAGTGATTTTAAAATAAAAAATTTAGCAATGGCAGTTGAAGTTGTTAAAATGTGTGGTTTAAAAGAAAGTTTAATTTACAATTCAATAAAGAAATTAAAAGATGTAAGTGGAAGACTAGAACTTGTAAGATCTTTTGCTAATAATATTAAGGTTTTTGTTGACTACGCTCACACCCCTGACGCTTTGCTAAAAACATTATCATCTTTAAAGAACAAGTATGGAGATAATATTTCTGTAGTTTTTGGTTGTGGAGGCGACAGAGATAAAAATAAGAGACCATTTATGGCCAAAATTGCAAACGAAAATTGTAAAAAAGTTTATATCACAGACGACAACCCTAGAAATGAGGATCCAAAGATTATTAGAAAGGTGCTTTTAAAAAAAAATAAAAAAAAACAAATCATTTGATATTGGAGATAGAGCATTAGCTATAAAAAAGGCAATTCAAAACGCAGACCCTAATGAAATAATTTTAGTAGCTGGTAAAGGCCATGAAGATCAGCAAATTTATAAAAAGAGGATAAATTTTATATCTGATAAAAAAATAATAAAAAATATAAAAATAAGAAAACAATTATTGAACAAAAAAAAACAATATTATCTTCAGAATAAATTAATTTTAAATAAGATATTAGGATCAGCTTATATGATAGATTTTAATGGTATTTCGATTGACACAAGATCAATTAAGAAAAAAAATTTATTCTTAGCGCTGAAAGGAAATAATAATGATGGCAATAAATTTATTAGTCATGCATTTACCAATGGAGCAAGTTGTGTTGCAACTTCTTCAATCAATAAAAAATATAAAAAAAAAACAATAAAGATAAAAAATTCGGATTCATTTCTTAGGCAATTTGCAAAATTGAAAAGAGAAATAAATCCAGCTAAAATTATAGCAATAACTGGCAGTGCTGGAAAAACATCTTTAAAGGATTTAATTAAAAATATTCTTGAAAATTTTGGCAAAACTTATTCATCGCCAAAATCTTTTAATAATCATCTTGGGGTTCCCCTAAGTTTATCAAACTTAAATTATGATGATAAATTTGGCATTTTTGAAGTTGGGATGAGTAAAGCTGGTGAAATAAGAAATCTTACTAAGCTCGTGAAACCTCAAATTGGAGTAATAACAAATATTGGTGAAGCACATCTAGAAAATTTCAAAAATATAAGAGGTATAGCTAATGCTAAATCAGAAATTATCGAAAATATCGAGACTGGAGGAACAGTAGTTTTAAATAGAGATGATAAATTTTTTAATTATTTGTATAAAAAAGCAAAGTTAAACAGCTTGAAAGTTTTAACTTTTGGATATCACAAAAAAGCAGATATTAGGCTAAAAAAAATCATTCGTAAAAATAATATTTTAAAAATTTTTATAATTGTAAATAATCAATCTTTTAAGTTCGAAATAAAAGATTTAAATATTTATAATGTGCTTGCTTCAATAGCAGTTTTAAAAGAACTTAAGGTTCACTTTACAAAAGCGTTAAGTAAATTTAAATATTTAGAGTCTTCTGAGGGAAGAGGTAGGAAATACTTAGTTTCAAGATATCATAAAAAGTTTAAATTTATTGATGAGAGTTACAATGCTAATCCGTTATCTGTTAAAAATGCTATTCAAAAACTTAATTCAATTAAAAAGGACAAAAATAGAAAATATCTAATACTAGGTGATATGCTTGAATTAGGTATTAAATCTAAAAAATATCATAAGGATTTGTCAAAAGTTATTAACAATTCTGATATCGATAAAGTATTCATTAAGGGAAAAGAAACAATTTTCACTTATAAACATCTTAATAAAGATAAAAGAGGAAATATTTTACAAAATAATGAAGATATAGATTTAAGCTTAAGAACAATGATATCTAACAATGACTATCTCATGATAAAAGGTTCAAATGCAACAGGTCTTAATGACTTTAGTAAAAAAATTATAAAAGGGATATAAGTGTTATTTAATTTATTAACTTCTTTTGTTGATCAATATTCATTTCTAAATGTATTTAGATACTTAACATTTAGGACAGGATTATCTGTCGTCACTTCTTTAGTTGTTGTTTTTATTATAGGCGGGCCTTTAATAAAATTATTTTCAGAAAAAATGATAACTGGACCTATTAGACAAGATGGGCCTATAGACCATATAATAAAAAAATCAGGTACACCTACCATGGGAGGTGTGATTATTATTATTGGAATTTTATCTAGCACTCTTTTATGGGCTGATTTAAAAAATATTTATGTCTGGACTTTAATATTTGTCTCTTTGTCTTTAGGTATTTTAGGATTGGTGGACGACATGCTGAAAATAAAATATGAAAATTCAAGGGGACTTAAATCAAAATACAAATTTTTGGGTCAAATAATAATAAGTGTAATTACTTTATTTATTTTGTCAAATTATTCTGATCATGCATTTTTGTATGATCTTTATTTTCCATTCTTTAAAAACTTAATTTGGCACATGGGTTTATTTTTTATACCACTTGGTTTGTTTATAATAATTGGAGCTTCTAATGCTGTAAATTTAACAGATGGCTTAGATGGATTAGCTACAGTGCCAGTTATGCTGGTTGCTCTCTCTTTCACACTTATATCTTACGTTGTTGGCAATACAATTTTTTCTGAATATTTACAGATACAATATATACCTGATGTTGGGGAATTATCTATTTTTTGCGGTTCAATTGTCGGATCATGTTTAGGTTTTCTTTGGTATAATGCACCACCAGCAAAGATTTTTATGGGAGATACTGGCTCCCTATCATTAGGAGGGTCGTTAGCTGCAATTGCTATAATTGTTAAACACGAAATAGTGCTAGCTATTATTGGAGGATTATTTGTTTTAGAAACTGTTTCTGTAATTATTCAGGTAGTATCATTTAAATTAACTGGAAAAAGAATTTTTAAAATGGCTCCTATACACCATCATTTTGAAAAAAAAGGATGGGCCGAGTCAACAATTGTAATCCGTTTTTGGATAATTGCCATTATTTTAGCACTAATAGGGCTAGCTACATTAAAATTAAGGTAAAGTATGCCTAACCTCCTTCAACTTAGAGAGCTATCGTTTTTAATTTATGGTCTGGGTTTATCCGGCGTTTCTGTAGTTAAATATTTTAAAAAAAAAAAAATTAAAAGATTCAAAGTTTGGGATGACAAGAAAAAATTTTTATTTAAAAAATATAGAGCAAAAAATTTAAAAAAAACTTTAAAAGATGTTGATTATATTGTATTGGCGCCAGGAATAAGCTTAATTAATAATAAAGAGCTTTTAAAATTCAAAAAAAAAATAATAACTGATATTGATTTATTTTTTTTAACAAAAAAAAATTGTAAAACTATTGTTGTTACGGGAACAAACGGTAAATCTACTACTTGCCAATTAATAGCTCATCTACTAAAAAAAAATAAAATCAAATCTTCTATTGGTGGCAATATTGGTACACCAATTTTGAGTTTAAAAGATAATGAAAATAAATATGCGGTTATTGAAGTCTCATCCTTTCAGCTGTCTCATTCAAAATTTGTTTGTCCAGACTATGCATTTTTTCTAAATCTTACAAATGATCATTTAGATTGGCATGGAGGAATTAGAAATTATTTGAACTCAAAATTAAAAATTTTTCATCTACAGAAAAAAAATCATTTTGCAATAATTAATAAAGCTATAAAAAAAATTTTTTTAAAACGTAAATATTTAAGTAAAATAATTTTACCAAATAATAAAGACTATAAAAAAATTAAACTTAAAATAGATAACCACTATTTGAAATCAAATATCAATGATGAAAACATGAGTTTTGTTTATTCTTTTTCCAAATTGCTTAAAATAAAAGACAAATTATTCATTAATTCAATGAAATCATTTAAAGGGTTGCCGCATAGATTTGAAATTTTTTTAAAAAATAAGAATATTTTGTTTATTAATGACTCGAAGGCCACTTCTTTTAGATCTACGGAAGTGGCATTATCTAGCCTTAAAAATATTTATTGGATTATTGGAGGACTGCCTAAGAAAGGTGACATAATAGATATTTCTAAGCAAAAAAAAAATATAAAAAAATGTTACATAATAGGGAAAAATATTGATTTTTTTAAAAAACAAATAAAAAATAAACTAGATTATTCAATAACCAAAAACCTAAAAAATTCTATAATGCAAATAATTAAAGATATAAATTTACAAAAAAATACTCAAATTTCTATTTTGTTAAGTCCTGCCGCAGCTTCATTTGATCAATTTTTGAATTTTGAAAAGAGGGGACAAGAATTTAAAAGGTTATGTAAAAAATATGCTAGAAAATTTATTTAAATTTTTTCTAATTGATTATTGGAGAAGTGTTGATAAAAAAATTTTAGTTTGTTTTTCTATTTTATTTTTCTTAGGTTTATTTTTTTCATTTTCTTCCACATCTTCACTTGCCGGAGAAAGACTTAATAAAGACTTTTATTTTTTTTTTTCAAAACACTTAATTTTTACATTCCTAGCTTTGATAATTATGATTGTAATATCATTCATTAAAACTGAAACTCTTAGTAAATTAATTGGACCATTATTTATTATATCTTTTATTCTTTTAGTACTTGTCCCCATAATAGGAGTGGAGGTAAAAGGAGCAAAACGTTGGTTAAATCTTTATTTTTTTAGTTTGCAACCAATAGAAATATTGAAACCTCTTTTTATTTTAATGACAGTAAGAATATTAACTTTTAAAAAATTTAAAGATTCTCAGGTAAAATACTTTTTTAGCTTTATGTTATTAGCTTCAATTATTATTTTATTAATTGATCAGCCAGACTTAGGTCAATCTATATTGCTGATTTGCAGTTGGGCGGCTATTGTATTTATATCTGGTGTGAGCATAATTTATATGTTTATTTTTTTGTCATTATTCTTAATATCTTTTAGTTCATTACTGTTTTTTTTACCTGAGAAATTTGGATATATTATTAATCGTTTGAAAACATTTTTTGATCCAATTCATGGAGATAAATTTCAATCATCCTCAGCTTTAGATGCAATTAAACTTGGTGGACTAACAGGACAAGGTATGGGTGAAGGCATTCTAAAAGAGAGTGTTCCAGAAGCACATACAGACTATGTAATCGCAGTTATATCTGAGGAGTATGGATCTTTAGTTTCAATAATAATATTATTAATTTTTTTTTATATATCCTTTAGAATTATTAAAAATTCATTAAGTCAAGATAACCAATTTGTCAAAATTTCTTTAAGTGGATTAGCAACACTATTAATTTTTCAAACATTTATCCACGCGGGAGTGAATACTAATTTATTACCAACTACAGGTATGACTTTACCTTTTTTAAGTTATGGTGGGTCATCTCTTATTGGTAGTTCAATTTTAGCAGGATTAGTTTTAAATTTTACAAAAAATAAGGCATATTTATATGATTAAAAAACAAATATTAATAGCAACAGGCGGCACTGGCGGCCACGTTTTTCCTGCATTTAGTTTAGCAAGTTATTTGTTAAAAAAAAATTATAAAGTAAAATTAATAAGTGACAAAAGAGGGCTCCATTATTTAAGTGACTGTAAAAATCTGAATTTAATTAAAATATCTTCATCTCCTTTAATTAGAAAAAATATATTTATTTTTCTATTTTCTTCATCCATTATTTTCTATTCAATTATAAGATCTTTGTTCTATCTACTTTTTAATAGACCAAAGATTATTTTTGGAATGGGAGGTTATTCCTCATTTCCAATTTGCATTGCTGCTTCAATATTAAGAATTAAGTTTGTAATTTATGAAAACAATTTATTATTAGGAAAAGCCAATAAATACTTATTACCTTTTGCAAAAAAAATATTTGTTTCATTTAAAGAACTCGAGGGTGTTCCTGAAAAATATAAATATAAAGTTGTGGAAATTGGAAATTTAGTAAGGGAGGAAATAATAAATTTTAATAAGTTAAATAATGGAACACACAAATTTGACGAAGTAAAAATTTTAGTTTTAGGAGGGAGTCAAGCAGCTAAAGTTTTCGCTGAAGAATTGCCTCAAGTATTTGAAAAATTAAAACAATCAAAAATACCTATAAAAATTTATCAACAATGCCAAGAAAATCAAAATGAAAAGTTATCTGTCTATTATCAAAAAACTAAAATTGATCATCAAATATTTAATTTTACTAATAATATTATTAAATATTATTCAAAAGCTAATCTTGTAATTACACGCTCAGGAGCATCAGTTTTGGGTGAATTAATAAATGTTAAAATTCCATTTATAACAATACCATTACCTTCATCAGCTGATAATCATCAATATAAAAATGCATTATTCCACTCAAAAAAAGGTTATGGTTATTTACTAGAGGAAAAAAATATTAAAAATAAACTCTTTGATTTAATCAAATCTTTATTCGAACATAAATCAATAACGGAAAAAGTTTTATCAAATCAAAGACAACATTCTGACAAAGATATATATAACAACTTGATTACTGAAATAGAAGATATTTTAAATGAAAAAAATTAATTTAGGTCAAAAGGATACTATTCATTTTATAGGAATCGGTGGCATAGGCATGAGTGGGTTAGCCATAATAATGAAAAACATGGGTTTCAGAGTTCAAGGTAGTGATCAAAATAAAAACAAAAATACATCCAGTTGTTCAAAGAATGGAATCAAAGTCTTTATTGGCCACTCATCAGCTAATTTAAAAAACGCAACTATTCTTGTCAAATCAACTGCTATTAAAAATAATAATATTGAAATTAAGCATGCTAAAAAAAACAAGATACCAATTTATTCAAGAGCAGAAATTCTTGCAGACGCAGTGTCACTTAAAAAAAATATAATTATAACTGGTTCACACGGAAAAACTACTACGACATCTTTAGTAGCCAAAATTTTGGCTGACCAAAAATTAGATCCAACTATTATTAATGGCGGTGTAATTAATTCATTTAAAAGTAATGCAAAGTTAGGAAGAGGTGAGTGGGCTATATTAGAAGCCGACGAGTCTGATGGAAGTTTTTTAAAATTACCAATTAATTATTCTATAGTAACAAATATTGATTATGAACATTTAGATTATTACAAAAGTTACTCAAATTTAGAAAAATCTTTTATCGAGTTTATCAACAAAACTCCTCCTACGGGTAAGGCGATAATTTGTATTGATAGCGTTAATATTAGAAAAATTTTAAAAAAAATTAAAAACAAAAATATAATATCATATGGAGAAAGTAAAAAAGCTAATTATCAAATTAAAAAAATTAGATATAATTTAGATAGCACAACTTTTGACCTCAGTTATAAAAATAAACAAAAAAAAATAAAAGATATTAAAAATATAACCGTTAAATTATTGGGAAAACATAACGTGCTTAATGCGGCGGCTTCTTTTATTATTTGTTTATATCTTGGAGCAAACCTAAATAAAGCAAAAAAGTCTCTTAGAACTTTTTCAGGAGTGCAAAGAAGAATGACAAAAGTATTTACTAATAAAAATAATGATTTTTATGATGACTATGCTCATCATCCAACCGAAATAAATTCCATCCTAGATGGGGTTCACAATGTTAATTCAAGTAGAAAAATCATTAGTGTTTTTGAACCGCATCGATATTCTAGAGTGATTTCATTAAAAAATGAATTTTCCAAATGTTTTGCAAAATCAAACCTAGTAATTTTATGCCCTTTATATGCAGCTGGTGAAAGAAAAAATTATAAGTTTAATATAACAAAATTTGCTCAACTAATTTCGAAAAATTCTAATACTCAAGTAATAATTATTAAAAATGAAACAGAATTAGCAAAATATTTAAAAAAAAATTTGATTAGTAATGAAATTGTAATAGGTATGGGCGCTGGAGCAATATCAAAATGGATGGCAGGGCTTAAATTTTCATTATGACTCTAGATAAAAGTTTTATTGAAAAATTTGAAGATAATTTTTTTGAAAATGTAAATCTTTCAAATTATAGTTGGTTTAATTTAGGTGGCAACGCTGAATATTTTTTTAAGGCTAAGGACAAAAATAATTTAAAAGAATTTTTAAAAGAAGCAAAAAAGGAGAGCCTAAAAACATTAATTTTAGGTGCTGGCTCTAATACCTTGTTTAGGGACAATGGAGTTAAAGGTGTTGTCATAAAATTAGGACAAGGGTTTTCTTACACCAAACTGATCGATAAAAATATTATAGAAGTAGGTGCAGCTACACTAGATAAAAAAGTAGCGAATTTTGCAAAAGAAAATAATTTGGCAAATTTAGAATTTTTGGCATGTATACCCGGTTCTATTGGTGGTGCAATCATAATGAATAGTGGCTGTTACGGAAACGAAATATCTAAGGTTTTAAAATCAATTAAAGTTATAGATAAAAACAAATTAGAAGAAATTGAAATTAACAAAGAAGATATAAAATTTGCTTATAGAAAAGCTAATTTATCTGAAGATCTAGTTATTATATCTGTCAAACTCCAAGGCTTAATTAGTCAAAAAAATGAAATAATAAAAAAACAAAATGATTTTATTGAAAAGAAAAAAAAATCTCAACCTAGTCAAATAAAAACATGTGGCAGCACCTTTAAAAATATTAGCAAAGATAAAAAGGCTTGGATGTTAATAAAAAAAGCAGGTTGTGATAACTTTACAGAGGGAGATGCATCAATCTCAGATAAACATTGTAATTTTTTTGTTAATAATGGTAACGCTAAATCTTCTGATATTGAAAATTTGATTAAAAAAGTAAAAAAAAAAGTTCATGAGAAAACGGGAGAAGATCTAGAACTAGAAATAAAAATTATTGGTGAATAAAAAAAATTTTAAAAATGTTTTGGTAGTTTTGGGAGGCACATCAGGAGAGAGGGCTGTTAGCCTAGCGAGTGGAAAAGCTTGCATTAAGGCTCTTAAAAAGAAAGGTTATAAAGTTTCTACTTTTGATCCTAAAATTAAAAATTTTAATTTGATAAACAATAGAAATATAGATGTCATATTTAATGCATTACATGGTAGAGATGGTGAAGATGGTATAGCGCAAAGTTACTTTGAATACTTAAGAATACCTTATACTCATTCTGGAGTAATTAGCTCTTATAACGCAATGAATAAAATTTATTCAAAAAAATTATTTATTAATAATAAAATTAAAACTCCTAAATTCTTAGCAATTAACAAAACTCATTTTAAAAATAATGAATTATATAAAGAGATTGATTCCAAAAAAATTAAATTTCCTATTGTTATCAAGCCGATTAATGAAGGCTCTAGTTTAGGTGTTAAGATATGTAAAAATAAAAAAACATTACTTAAGTCAATAAGTTTTTTATTTAAGAAATATGAAGAGTTGATCCTTGAAGAATATATTGGAGGTCAGGAAATTCAAGTTGCAATTATTAATGGAAAGCCTCTTGGAGCTATAGAGCTAATTCCAAAAAGATTGTTTTACGATTACAAAGCTAAATATACAAAAAAGGCCAAGACAAAACATGTTATGCCGGCAAGATTATCCACAACAAAGTATAATGAAGTTCTTTCTTTAGCAAAGAAAACTCATAGAGTTTTAAATTGTAGAGGAGTAACAAGATCAGATTTTAAATTTTATAGAAATAATTTTTATTTATTAGAAATTAATACTCAACCTGGTATGACAAGTCTTTCATTAGTACCTGAAATTGCAAGTTATAAAGGTTTGTCTTTTGAAAATTTAGTTGAGAAAATTTTACTAGATGCAAGTATTAATAGATGAAAAAAAGAATAGTAATATCCATTATATTACTTGCATTGTTAACTACAATTACTTCCCAACAAAAAATAACAGTATCGAAATTCAATTTAAAAAAAATTATTGTAGCAAATAATTTCTTAATTAAAGAAAAAGATATTAAAAATTTATTACTTCCAGTTTATGATAGAAATTTAGTATTTTTAGATTATTCAGAAATTGAAAAAGCACTTATGCAGAATAGTTTTATTGAAAGTTTCAACATAAAAAAAAAATATCCCAATACACTTAAAATTAAAATCTTTGAAAAAAAACCAATAGCAATTTTACAAAATAAAAAAAAAAAATATTATTTAAGTGAAAGAATAGATCTTATTGAATTTGAAAATCTTAAAAATTACCAAGATTTGCCTTACATATTTGGAAATAAAGAGAATTTTAAGATTATTTATGATGATTTAAAAAAAATTAATTTTCCATTAAATTTAGTAAAAAAATTTATTTTTTATGACTCAAATAGATGGGATTTAGAAACTATCGACAAAAAAATAGTTAAGCTTCCTAATAAAAATTATACACAAAGTTTAGAAAATTTCTTAAAAATTAAAGATAAAAAAAGATTTAAAAATTATAAAGTTTTTGATTATAGATTAGAAAAACAGCTTATCCTAAAATAAACATGAAAAATTCTTCCCTATCACTTTTTCTAGAAATAAATAATACAGAACTTATTTTTTTTGTTGAAGAAAAAGATGAGCAAAATAATTATAAAATTACTAATAAACAAATTATTCCAATCATAGGAGTTGATGGTGATAGAGATTTAGTTTTTGATAAAATTTTTCCTTCAATCAAAGAAAATATTTATAAAATTGAACAGGAATTAAATCATACATTCAAAGAAATAGTTTTAATTTTAGAAAATTTTGAATTCACGTTTTTAAATTTGTCTGGTTATAAAAAATTAAATGGATCTCAAATCATGAGAGAAAATATTACTTATATATTAAATATACTTAAATCATATATTAATGAAATTGAAATTAAAAAAAAAGTTTTACATATTTTTAATTCAAAGTTCTGTTTGGATAATAAAAAAATAGAAAATCTTCCTATTGGATTGTTTGGAGATTTTTATTCTCATGAATTATCTTTAGTGCTTATTAATTCAAATGATCATAAAAATATAAATAATATTTTTGAAAACTGTAATATCAAAATAAAAAAAATACTTCTTAAAAGTTTTTTAAAAGGTGCATTTATCAGTGATAAAAACTTAAATACAGAAACTTTTTTTTCAATTAAATTAAATGATCATGACTCAAAAATTTTTTATTTTGAAAATAATTCTCTTAAATTTGAGCAAAATTTTAAATTTGGATTAGACATTATCCTACAAGATATTTCTAAAGTATTATCATTAGACAAATCAATAATTAAAAAAATTTTATCTAAAATTGATCCGAAACAAAAAATATTAGGCGATGAACTAGTTGAAAAAGAATATTTCATTGGAGAAAACTTTAGAAAAATTAAAAAAAAATTAATTCATCAGGTTGCTTTAGCTAGAATTGAGGAAATTTCAGATCTTATATTACATAGAAATATTAATTTAAAATATTATAAAGAAAGCGCAAAAATAATTTTTTTAGAATTTAGTAAAAATTTTAATTCCGAAAGTGTTAAAGAGAATTTAAAAAGTAATTTTTCGATGCAAGGTAAGTTCGAAGTTAAGCTTTTGGATAATTTGATGAGCGATAATATGTTAAAAACTTTAAATAAATTAGTTCATTTTGGTTGGAAAAAGGAGGCCATCCCTACTTCTCAGGCAAAAAAATCAGTTATTTCAAGATTTTTTGATGCAATATTTAGCTAACTGTTATTTTCAGTAATATTAGTTGTCTTAAGATAAAATCATATTTTCTCTATAAGATTGGATCATGAGAGAGACTTATCAAAAAACATTGGCTCAATACGTTTGTTTTGAAGGCATAGGACTTCACACGGGCAAAAACTCTAAGATAAAAATTTTACCAGCAAAATCTAATGAGGGTATTAAATTTAAAAGAGTTGATTTGAAAAAAGACAATTTTATTCAAGCAAATTATTTAAACGTAACATCTGCAAAACTTTGCACTACTCTAGAAAATAGCCACGGAGTTAAAGTTTCAACAGTAGAACATTTATTAGCAGCTTTATATTTTGCTGAAATTGATAATGCAATAATAGAAATCAATACAGAGGAAGTTCCAATTATGGATGGTTCTGCAAAAAATTTTCTAGAAGTCTTAAAAAATGCTGAGCTAAAAATATTGTCTGAAAAAAGAAAATTTTTAAAAGTTCAAAATAAAATAGAACTTAAAGACGGCGAAAGAACAATTTCTATTGAACCAAGTGAAGAGTCTCTTGAGGTAGAATTTCAACTTAATTACAATAATCAAATAATTGGAAATCAAAAAAATAATATAAATTTTAATAAAGATAATATTGACGAAGTTTCAAAATCAAGAACATTTTGTTTATACGAAGATATCGAAAAAATTAAGCAAGCTGGATTAGCTAAGGGAGGCTCTTTAGATAATGCAATCGTTGTTGATGATAATAAAGTTCTAAACGAGGGTGGCCTTAGAAATAAAAAAGAATTTGTAAACCACAAGATATTAGACCTTGTTGGAGATTTTTTACTTTCTGGATATAGAATTGTAGGTAAAGTGAAATGTTATCAAGGAGGTCATGAATTAACAAATATGTTTTTAAGAAAAATGTTAGATACTAAATTCGCATCGATAAATTTAAAGATAGAGGACGCAGAAATTGCTAAAAATTTTAATCGACCCACATCAACAAAATTAGCAGTAAACGCATAATTTTCATTTTTAACATATTATTTTTGAGTCAATCTGGTAATAATTAAATTATGTTATTCAGATTATTATTTATCTTAAGCTTAATTATTCTATTAACTGCTTGTTCTAAAAATGAACCATCTTATCAACCGACCGAAAAAAAAAATCCTTACGCTTTGTATAACGAAGCGTACGACAGATTTTTAATAAATGATTTCTTTAATGCTAGTAAAAAATTTGATGAAGCAGAGTTAAATTTTACCAAAATAGATCTAGCAGCTAAGTCAGCTATTATGTCATGTTTTTCTCTTTATGGGATAAATTTTTATGACGAAGCTTTGGAAAATCTAGAAAGATTTTTAAAAATTTATCCTGCTGATAACAATGTCATTTATGCAGAATATCTTAAAGCAATAATTTATTTTGAGCAAATAAGTGATGAAAGAAAAGATATCAAACCTTTACTAGAAGCAAAAAAACAAATAAATTTTTTTATAAAAAAATATCCAGACTCTGATTATGCTACTGACTTAAAGTTTAAAAAAAATTTAATTCAAAACCAATTAGCCGCAAAAGAATTATATAATGCTAAATATTATATTTCTGTGCAAAAATGGATACCAGCTATAAATAGATTAAAAATTATAGTTAACGAATATGATAAAACGATATTTATAGAAGAAGCTCTTCATAGACTTGTTGAGGTAAAGTATCATCTTGGACTCGATGAAGATGCAAAAAAGTACGCTCAAATACTAGGATATAATTATAATTCTAGTGAATGGTTTCAACAATCTTACAAAATTTTAAATAAAGATTATGAAATCGAAAATATTTCAAAAAAACAAATTAAAGAAAAAGATAAAAGCTTGATAAATAAGATTATAAAAATGATAAAATAATTTTTTATGCCAAAAAAAAAAGATATTTTAGCAGAACATAAAAAAATTCTTAATATTATTAAAAAACATAATAAAAATTATTTTATTAATGATAAACCTCAAATAAGTGACTCAGAATTTGATAAAATAAAAGCAAGTGCCTTTGAGTTAGAAAAAAAATATTCATTCCTTGAAAAAATTGAAAGTGTCAAAAACTTAGTTGGTTCCAAACCTCTTAATAAATTTAAAAAGATTAAACATATTTCACCGATGCTATCGTTAGCGAATGCATTTAATCTAAAAGATATGGAAGATTTTAAAAAAAAAATTAATAATTTTTTGACTTTAAAACATGAAGAGGTTGAACTTTTTTGTGAGCCAAAAATTGATGGTATTTCAGCAACATTGATTTACGAAAAAGGATGTTTAATTAGAGGTCTTTCTAGAGGAGACGGCTTAGTTGGAGAAGATATATTAGAAAATTTGAAAACGATAGAAAAAATTCCCAAAAAAATTTATTCAAAAGATGTTCCAGATTTATTGGAGATACGTTGCGAAATATATATAAGTAAAAATGATTTTTTTAAAATTAAAGATAATTTTGCAAATCCAAGAAATGCAGCGGGCGGTACATTAAGACAAAAAAATCCTGAGGAAACTTCTAAAATTCCTCTTAAATATTTTGCCTACGGTTTTGGGGCAATTGAACCAATGAAATTTAAAAAACAATCTGAGTTTTTACAAAAAATAAGTGAGTGGAATTTTGAAACCAATCCATTATCAAAAATTATTAATGGTAATGAAGAAATTGAAAAACAGCATAAAAAAATCGATAATCTTAGATCTTCTCTAGACTATGATATTGATGGTTTAGTTTATAAAGTAAATGATTTAATTTTACAAAAGAGACTAGGAAATACCTCTAACTCACCCAGATGGGCAATAGCTTATAAATTTTCTGCAGAACAAGCTTTAACAAAAATAAACGAAATTATCATTCAAGTAGGAAGAACTGGAGCAATTACCCCTGTTGCTAAAGTAGAACCAGTGACCGTGGGAGGAGTTGTTGTTTCAAATGCTACGTTACATAACGAAGATGAGATTGAAAGAAAAGATATTAGGATTGGTGATACAATAAAAATCCAAAGAGCTGGAGATGTTATACCACAAGTAGTGTCAGTAGATTTTTCTAAAAGAAGTAAAAGTTCTATTAAATATGTTTTTCCAAAGAAATGTCTCTGTGGTGCTGAAACTAAAAAAGAATTAAGTAAAAGCACAAAAAAACTTGATGCAGTGAGAAGGTGTGTCAAAGGTTATGACTGTATATTCACATCAAAAGAAAAACTTAAGCATTTAGTTTCAAAAGAAGCTTTTAATATTGATGGCCTTGGAAAAAAGGTTATTGAACAGTTTTGGGATTTAAACTTAATAAAAGAGCCTGCTGATATCTTTAAACTTAATTATGAGAGAATACAAAAACTAGAGGGATGGGGAGAACTTTCTATAAATAATTTAAAAAAAGCAATAAAAAGATCCAGCTCTATAAGTTTAGATAAGTTTATTTTTTCAGTAGGCATTAGACATATTGGTCAAGAAAATGCGAAAATATTAGCCGAATATTTTGGCTCTATTAAACACTTTACTAAATTATTTGAGTCAAAAACCAGAAAAAATATTTTAGCAAACCTTGCAGATTTAGATGGAATTGGTGAGACACAAATTAATTCTATAGATAATTTTTTCTTAAATAAAACAAACACTAGAATAATTATAGAGCTAATAAATAATCTTAATGTAAAAAATTATTTTATTAAAAAAAAAGGTGGAAAATTTTCTCAAAAAAAACTTATGTTTACCGGTGGATTTAAAAACATGAGTAGATCCGAAGCCAAAAATATTGCAGAAAGTAATGGTGGTAAAGTTTTAGGGTCTATATCAAAAAATTTAGATTTTTTAATAGTTGGTAATTCTAAACCGACGAAAAAAAAAATTGATCAGGCAAAAAAATTTAGTATAAAAATTATTTATGAAGAGGAGTGGAATAAAATTTTAAATAGCTGAACAAGCCTTTTTTAATTCTAAAATTTCAACATTATTCATTGAATTCTTTAGACATTTAAAAACTTTACTATGATAATTGTTTAACCATTTTTTTTCATGAATATTAAGTATCTTTTCATCTATTAAATCTCTATCAATTGGAGCCATAGTTAAGTTTTCAAAAAATTTTCTCTTTTTTTCTTTTTTTATGTAGATGAGATTTTCAATTCTAATCCCAAATTTATTTTTTTCATAATAACCCGGCTCGTTTGACACAATCATACCTTCTTGTAATTCCACTTTATTTCCTTTTGATATTGCGTGAGGTCCTTCGTGCACATTTAGAAAATATCCTACACCATGCCCAGTACCATGGGCATAATCTAAACCAATTTGATTTAGGTGTTTTCTGGCTTCTTTATCAATAATAGAACCTACTGTATTTTCTTTAATATTAAAATTTGCAACAGCAATATGACCTTTAAGAACTCTAGTGAAAATATTTTTTATTCTCTTATTGTAATTTTTTAATGAAATAGTTCTTGTTACATCTGTTGTTCCAAATTCATATTGTCCTCCTGAGTCAACTAAATAAATATCTCCTTTTTTTAATTTTCTATTTGTTTTTTTTGTAGCTTTGTAATGAATAATTGAGCCATTTGGTCCAGTGCCTGAAATTGTAGGGAAACTTAAAAATTTGAATTTCTTATTTCTTTTTCTTAGCTCAAGTAATTTATTGGAAGCACTAATTTCTGTAATTGTTTTTTTGTTAAAATTTTTCTTTACCCAAAATATATATTTTGTGAGAGCTGCTCCATCATCTATATGAGCTTTTTTAATATTTTCTATTTCTTTTTTACTTTTAATAGATTTTAAAAAATAAATAGGATCTTCGTATTCTAATATTTTGTTTTTTTTTAAAATTAAATCTTCAAAATAAATTGAACAAGAGTTCCTATCTATTATAAATTTTTTGTTATTTATTTTAAAAAGATAGTCATCAATAAATTTAATGTTGATGAAATTAATTTTTTTGAGCTTTCTTTTCAAAGTATGAGATATTTTTTTTGGGTCACAAAAAAAAGAAGTATTCTTTAATTTGTCAATTAAAACATAGCCATGTGGAATTGGCGTGTATTCTGAGTCTTGCCCTCTAATATTAAGCATCCAAGCATTATTTTCACTTGCAGTAATGAATTGATAATCTGCTTTTCGTTTTTTTAAATTTAAGACAACTTTATTAATTTTAGAAATGTAATTATTGTCTATAGACCGTTCAGGCAAACTATAAAATGCATTTTTTGTATTTTTTATTTTTCTTTTCCAAATTTTATCAACCAAATTAGTTTTAAGAGGCTTATATTTTAAATTATTACCAAAAAAAATTCTTAAAGTTTTTTTTGTAAGTAATTTAGGATCAAAACCAATATATAATTTTTTTTTTATAAAATCATAGGGCATTTTATTTGGAAAGGTAACTATCTTAAAAAATCCTCCACTTTGATTATTAGCTTGTAAAGTATATCTACCGTCAATAAATAGATAATTTTTATTCTTAAGGATTAAAGCAAAACCATAAGACCCAGAGAAATTTGAAATATAATTTAGTCTGTCATTATGTTGAGGTATATACTCACCAAAAAACTCGTCATTCTTTGGAATAATATATCCATCAATTTTTTCTTTTATAAAAAGTTTTTTTAATTTTTTTATTTTTTCCATTTTAGCATTTTATTCTTTCTATATCTGTCCCATCCTGGACTTCTATATTCTTCTTCAAATTCTAAAGTATTATCTTGATTAAATTCAAAATCGTCCTGCTCATTTATCCCTGTTTCATTTTTTTCTACGCTATCATCCGGTATTTCATTTATAAACCTCGAAGGGAGAGCATCCATCCAATCTCCATGGTAAGCTCTTTTCATTGCAAATGATAAATAAGCCTCTTTTTTAGCTCTGGTAATCCCTACATAAGCCAATCTCCTCTCTTCCTCTAAAGCAAAATCTCCTTTTTCTTCTAAAGATTTTTGATGAGGAAATAATCCCTCCTCCC
>MDSZ01169809.1_pt1 | contig 23310 bp, 24 predicted proteins | sample 811201 | NCBI WGS metagenome assembly MDSZ01 (sample SAMN05326647, study PRJNA326480) | marine metagenome | isolation source: seawater | place: Indian Ocean: North | collected 2010
GAATTAATGCTTTACTGTTCAATTTTTGAACGATACTGTTCAAATTTTGAACAATATGAAAACTATTAAAGATCAAGATCACTTTGAAGTTTTAAGAAAAATTGATAAAAATTCAAAAACTTCTCAAAGAAAATTAGCCGTTGACCTCGGTTTTAGTTTAGGAAAGTTGAACTATTGTTTGAAAGAGCTTCAGAAAAAAGGGTTGGTCAAAATAAAAAACTTTCAAAAAAAACCTAATAAAATAAGTTATATTCAATACGTAATTACTCCCAAAGGCATCGCTGAAAGAACTAAATTAACCATTAATTTTATGAAAAGAAAAATGATGGAGTATGATGAACTCAAAAAGGAACTCGAAGAGAAAAAGTAAGATGTGGCTTATATTAAGACATAAAAAAGGTGAGTTAAAAATACTTCAAGACGAATTCAAAAAAAAGTTAGGAAATATACCTGAAATATTTTGCCCTAAAATTAAAATTTCAAAAAGAATTAAAAATAAAACTATTGAACTAAAACATAATTTTCTTTTAGATTATATCTTTGTATATGACAAAAAATTTTCTTGTAAAAATTTAATTAAAAATTTTCAAAATTTGAGAGGACTTAAATCCTTATTACCAAACGGTATAAGTTATCAAGAGGAAATAAAAAAATTTATTAATCTTTGTAAATTAAACTCTGATAATGAGGGATGTATTAAACAAAGTTATTTTGACAATCTTAATTTCAAAAAAGGGGTTTTCTTAAACGGCCCTTTTGCAAAAATATATTTTGATGTTCTAGAAAACAGAAAAAGTTTTTTAAAAGTAATTATAAATCAAAAGGCTATGACGATAACAAAAAATAAAAATTTTATATATCGTCCTGTTTAAGTCTTTAAATATTATAGATGTCTAATTAAACTATATCGATGAGTTTAAAGTGCGGAGCATTGGTTAAATTTGAAATCTCATAAATCATGAATTATATCAGTAATATAAAATTTTTTGTTGGTAATATTTATAAAGACCACCCAAAGGAATTACTTTTAGTAATTATAATATTAATTTTTGAGGCAATACTCACGAGTACATCGGTGCTTTCTATAATCCCCTTCGCTGATTACCTGATTGATCCTTCACTTAAAAATCCTAGTAAACTTACTCAATATTTTTTATTTATTTTTGATTTTTTTAACTTAAATGCAAATTATTTTATTTTTGCATCAATTTTTGTTATTTCAAATTTATTACGTGCACTTGTTTCATTAATAATAAAATACAAAGTTTTAAAATTAAAATTTGAGATAGAAAAATCTATTTCTAAAAATATATTAAAAGACATATTTCAAGCAAGATGGACTTTTTTTAATAATTTAGAGTATGGAGGAGTATTTAATTCACTTACAAAAGAAATGTCTTTTATAGGTTCTGCGCTTAGACAAATCGGTGAAGTTTTCGGGAGTTTTTTTTCATTAGTTACTTATTTAGCTATACCATTTTTTCTTGATTTGAAATTATCGCTTTTATTATTTTTTAGCTGCTTATTGATTGGTTCTCCTTTTTTGATTTTAAGCAAAACAAGTAAACATTATGGAAAAATGAGAACCTTAGCTGGAAATAAGTATTTCGGTAAACTATCTGAAACTTTTCAATCAGCGAAATTAATACTTGGTTTTGGTAGATCAAAAGAAGAAGTAAAAAAAAATTTTTCATTGCTCGATAATTATGTAAAATCAGATTTAAAATCTCAATTTGTCAATTTAATTGCAATGTATTTATTCAAACCATTAGCAATTATAGCTTTGATCGCAGCATTTGGAATTAATTTTGACCTTCAGAGCATCCCAACATACTCAGCTTTTTTTTGGAGCTTTTATGGAGCGCTACCTCTTGTTGCCCAAATATTTAATTCTGCAGTAGTTATAAATAATTTTACTCCTAGTTATATGCAAATACAAAATATTGCAGATAGATCCAAATCTCACTTCGAACATCATGGAGATATAGAATTAGATAATTATAATTTTAATATTAGTTTAGAAAAAGTAACATTTAAATATAAAGGTAAAAATGAAATAATTGAAGATATTTCAGTTAGCTTTTTAAATAATAAAATTAACACTATTATAGGAGAGTCAGGAGTCGGAAAATCAACCCTGATTGATTTAATCCTTGGTTTTCAACTTCCAGCATCAGGAAAAATATTTTATGGGAAAGAAAATTTAAATAATTTAAATTTGAAAAAACTTAGAGGTGATATTGGCATCGTCCCGCAGGATCCATTCTTATTTAATACCTCAATTCGTGAAAACATCAAATGGGCTAAATTAGATTGTGAAGAAAACGAAATTTACAACACACTAAAACTTGCGAATGCTTATGATTTTGTCATGTCTCTTCCTGATAAGTTAGACACAAATGTTGGTATTAGAGGATTAGAAATCTCAGGTGGACAGAGACAGCGTATAGCTTTAGCTCGTGCTTTGATTAGAAATCCATCAATTTTAATTTTAGATGAGGCAACAAGCTCTATAGATAAATACTCTGCCGAGTTAATTATGGATGCTATTAAAAATATTTCAAAAAATACAACTATAATAATCTCGACACATGACGATAAAGTGCTAAAAATTTCTGATAAAATTATTTTGCTTAAAGATAAAAAAATTTTCAACGTTGAGAATTTCAATAAAATTCAAACAGAAAAAACTTCAATCAAAGATATTTTACAGACAGAAAAGAATTTATAATTTTTTATGAAAAAAAAAATTTTGGTTGTAGGGGGGTCCGGTTATATAGGAAGAGTTTTGATAAGAGATTTAATAGATCACCAAAATGAAATTACCAATCTAGACTTAAAAATTTATCCTGATCAAAAAAATAAAAAGATCGGCAAATATTTAAATGAAAATCAAGTCATTTTAGACTTAAGAGATAAAAAATCTATTACAAACCTCCTCGGTTCAACTAATGTTGTAATTATATTAGCTGGTCTAGTTGGAGAATATATTACAAAAAAATACCCACTTTTATCAGATGAAATTAATGAAAAAGGGATTATTAATTTTATTGATGCGTGTAGTAATTATAAAAATATAGAAAATTTAATATTTGTTTCAACGTGCTCTAATTATGGCATTACTCAAAATCAAATACTTGTTGATGAAAATCATGAACTTAAACCATTATCTCCTTATGCTAAAGCTAAGGTTAAAATTGAAAAATATCTCTTAGATAAAAAAAATACAGAATATGCTCCTACAATTTTAAGATTCGCAACCGCCTTTGGATATTCTCCAAGAATGAGGTTTGATTTGACTGTAAATCATTTCTGCTACTCAATGTTTAAAGATAAACAAATTGAGGTTTTTGATCCTGATACCTGGCGACCTTATTGCCATGTAAAGGATTTCTCAAGATTAATTATACAAATTTTGAATTCTGAAAGAGAAATAATTAATAAAAAAGTATTTAATGCTGGAAGTAATTCTAATAATTTAACAAAATCAGGTATAGTAAATTTAATCCTTAAAAAATTACCTGATACAAAAGTAATTTTAAAAAAAGGCGGTATTGATAAAAGAGATTATAGAGTTTCTTTTAAAAAAATTGAGAGCGAACTTAATTTTAAAGCAAAGTATTCTGTTGAATATGGTATTAATGAGATCTTAAGTATTCTAAAAAAAGATAAGATGAATTTTTTGAAAGAAGATTCTATTAAAACAAGAGGAAATTTTAAAATCTTAGAACATGTCAAATAACTATTTAAAAAATATATTTAGAAAAAGAAAAAATAATTTACAGCTTCACGAGCCCTCATTTGACATTAAAGAGTTAAATATTTTAAAAAAATGTATTGGCAATAATGAAGTTTCAACAGCTGGAAAATTTACTTTAGAATTAGAAAATATTATTAAGAAAAAACTTAATTGTAAAAATGTTGTTGCGACTAATAGCGGAACATCAGCTCTTCATTTAGCCTTGTTAGCTCTAGGAGTTAAAAAAGAAGACGAAGTTTTAATGCCATCTTTAAATTATATCGCTAGTGCAAACGCTTGTTTATATATTGGAGCGATTCCTCACTTTATTGATATTGAGACTAAAACTCTTGGAATAGATGTAAAAAAACTAGATACGTATTTAAAAAATACTACCCAAATTAGAAAAAATAAATATTGCATAAATAAAAAAACAAAAAGAAAAATTAAAGCAATAATTTGTTTACATACCTTTGGTCATCCATGTGAGGTTGATAAAATAAGGAGACTAGCAAAAAAATTTAATTTATTTCTTGTGGAGGATGCTGCTGAGGCATTAGGTAGTTTTTATAAAAAAAAACACGTTGGTACATTTGGTCATGTTGGAATTTTAAGTTTTAATGGAAATAAGATAATTACTACAGGTGGAGGAGGGGCAGTAATAACAAATAGTAAATCTATAACAAATAAAGTTTTAAGTTTATCAACGATTTACAAAAAAAGACATAAGTGGAAGTACGAATATGATAATCTTGGATATAATTATAGAATGCCTAGTATAAATGCAGCAATAGGAATTGAACAAATGAAAAAATTAAACTATTTCATTAAAAAAAAAAGAGATTTATACAAAAAATATCAAAAAAAAATCGCAAACAATCCAAATTTTATTTTATTTCAAGAGCCAAAGAATTGTAGAAGTAATTATTGGCTTCAAACCATAATATTGAATAAAAAAAATGTAAAATTAAGAGATAAGATTATAAATCAATCTCATTCAAGCGGTATAAAAGTTAGACCTGTGTGGAGACCTTTGCACAAATCAAAACACTTGAAAAATATGCCAAAGATGAAACTAGAAACCACTTTAAATTTGGAAAATAGAATAGTAAATTTACCAAGCAGCCCGAACATTTTAAATAAAATTAGTTAATATGAAAAAAAAAATTGAAAAAGCAAAGATAGAATTAAATAAAAATGGCTGGACGATAATAAAAGGTTTTATGACAAAAAACCAAATTAAAAATTACAAAAAATCAATTTTTAATTATTTAGATAAAAATCACCTTAAATTTAAAGGAAGGCATATAAATTATGTTGGTGACACAAAAAAATTTAAAGATATCCATTCTTTTCATAAATTGGAATCTTTCAAAAAAGTAAAAAATTTTTTCTACAAAGGAAAAATATATAATTATGCTTTCCAATTATTAAATAAATCTATTCCAGAATTGAGGGCAAGTGAACTTTTTAAAAAACCTAAAAAATCTGGTCTAAAAGCAGCTCCACATCAAGATGATTATTATTGGAATGTAAAAGATAACAGAGGTATTACTTTTTGGATAGCTCTGGATAAAGCTAATAAAAAAAATGGCACGATGTATTATTACACCGCTTCACATAAATTAGGTTTAGTAAAACATAAAGCCTCTTTTGGAAAAGGAACCTCACAAACCGTTGAGAATAAAAAAATCTTTAAGAATTTCAAAAAAGATTATCTTAATCTAGATGTGGGAGACGCAGCGGTTCATACCTCTTTGGTGATCCATGGAAGTGAAAAAAATTCCTCCCAGTTTAATAGAGCAGGCTGGACTTTTGCTGTTAAACCAAAAAATAGCCCTTATGATAAAAAAAGAACAAAAAAATTTATTCAAAGTTTAAATAATCAAATAAAACTAAGAGAAAAAAATGCCAGGATTTGAAATAATAAACAATCAAGAAAAAAAAGCAGTTAACAAAGTATTTTCAGAGGGAGCAGTTTTTTTTGCTCATGGCTTTCAAAAATTACGAAAAAAATACCATGTTAGAGAGTTTGAAGCTTTAGCTAAAAAAAAAATGGGATCAAAGTTTTCTGTAGCAGTAACTAGCGGAACATCAGCAACCTTAATTGCATTAAAAGCTTTAGGAGTAAAAAGAGGGGACGAAGTAATAACCCAAGGATTTAATTTTATTGCCACTGTCGAAGCAATTATTGAATGTGGGGCAAAACCAATAATTATAAATGTTGATGAAACTTATAATATGTGTCCAGAAGAACTAAAAAAATCGATAAATAAAAAGACCAAGGCAATCATACCAGTTCATATGCTAGGAGTATCAGCAGATATGAAAGAAATAGTCAAAATAGCAAAAAAGAAAAAAATTCCTATTTTAGAAGACAATTGTGAGTCCATGGGAGCTAAATATAAAAACAAATATTTATGTTGTGTAGGTAAAGTTGGAGTAGTTAGCCTTGATTACGGTAAAACTATTACCACTGGTGAGGGCGGCATGATTTTTACAGATGATAAAAAAGTTTTCAAATACTGTATGGAATATCATGATCATGGTCATGAAAATAATCCGAGATATCCAAGAGGAATGGACACAAAAAGTATTACTGGATTTAATTATAGGATGACCGAGTTACAAGCAGCGATTGGAAAAGTTCAATTAAAAAAACTAGATTCAATCATTAAAGATAACAAAAAAAGGTATAATGTTCTTTATAATCAATTAAAGAATACTATTCTAAAATTTAGAAAAATACCTCTTAACACTCAACCAATTTACGATACATTAATATTTAGCTGTGGAAATAAGGCTAAGAAAAGAAAAATTATCAATCTCTTAAATAAAAGAGGATTTGGGACTAAAAACTTACCTGATGCTATTAAATGGCATTGTGCTTACTTCTGGGATCATGCACTAAAATCTTCACAAGTAAAAAAACTAAAAAAAACAAAAATTCTTCTGGAAAATTCAATTGCTGTTCCAATTTGGCTAAGAAAAAGTGAAAAATCATATCAAAAAATTGGTAGAGAGATTTTCGAACTACTTAATGATTAAAAATAATCAATTTTCAATCAAAAATTTAAAAAATATTGTTTTTCTTGGAGAAGACAAGTGTTTAAAAGATTTTATTGAATTCAACGAAACCTTAGGGATTAGAAGTGAAATTATCACATCACCACATCAAGCAAAAAATATAGATAAATCACTTAGCTTTAAAAAATTCTCAAAACTTGATAAAAAATTTCAATCGTACATTAGATCAAATTTTAAAATTGATGAAACTTTGTTTGTCTCTGTTGCATCACGATGGATTTTTAAGGAAGAGTTAATTAATAAATTTTTTAAGAAAAATCTTATTAATTTTCACGGAGCTAGACTGCCATTTGACTCAGGTGGCGGCGGTTTTTCTTGGAATATAATGAGAAATGACAGAATTTGTGTTCAACTAGCGCATCTTATCACAAAAGAAATAGATAAAGGCCCCATCTTAAGTTATGAAAAATTTCTTTATCCTTATGAGTGTAAAACTTCAAAAGATTTTTATAATTTTTATAACGAGAAATTTAAACTCTTTTTTAAAAAATTTATTTTTGGATTAAAGAAAAAGAAAAAGCATACACTTATTCCGCAGCCAGATTATATCGGAAGGTATAACCCAAGACTATTAACAAAGAAAGATGGATGGATTGATTGGAGTCAATCCTCAGAAGAAATAGTCAATTTTATAAATGCATTTGATGATCCTTATGAGGGAGCATCAACAATGATAGGTAAGGAAAAATGTAGGATTAAAAAAACACAACTACACGGCGGCGAGGGAAAGAATCACCCATTTATGTCTGGATTAGTTTTAAGAAATGACAAAAACTGGATTGTAGTTGCTACAAGAGACAATAATTGTTTAATTATTGAGAAGGTTTTAGATTCAAAAAATAAAAATATTATAAATAAAATTAGACCTGGGCAAAGATTTTTTACACTTAGCCAAAAATTGGATTACTCAAAAAGTAAAAGAATTATCTTTGATAGCAAAGGTCTTAAAATAAGATAATCTATGAAAAAAAAAATTATCTTAGTCGGTGGCGGCGGGCATGCTCACTCATGTGTGGAATTGATTGAGCAAGAAAAAAAATATTCTATATACGGAATAGTTGATTTAAAAAAACCAATTTCAAAAATTTTAAATAATTACGAATACTTAGGAAAAGACGAAAAATTAAATGATTTGAGAAAAATAATCGACCATTCAATTCTAGGAATTGGATTTATAAATGATTATCAAATAAGAGAAAAAATGTTTAATAAAATAAAAAAACTAAATTTTAAAATACCAAAAATTATTTCTCCTCTTTCTTCTATTTCTAAGAATTCACATATCGGAGAAGGTACAATGATATTTCAAAATGTAATAATTAATTCAAATGTCTTAATTGGTGAAAATTGTATTATAAATAATAAAGCTCTTTTAGAACACGATGTAAGGATAGGTAATAATGTTCATGTCTCTACTGGTTGCATCATAAACGGATCTGTTGATATTGGTTCGAATACTTTTATTGGTAGTGGATCAGTAGTTAGTAATAATATTAAAATTGGAAAAAACTGTTTTGTTAAAATTGGAAGTATAGTAACAGAGAATATTCCAAACAATACAAAATTTTAGTTTTATGAAAACTACAGTTATTGCTGAAGCCGGAGTAAACCATAATGGCAAAATTAATCTTGCTCTGAGATTAGTCGATTGTGCAGCAAAAGCTAAAGCTGATTACGTAAAGTTTCAAACATATTCATCAGATCATCTTGTACAAAAAAAACTTAAATTAGCTAAATACCAAAAAAAAAATTTAAAAAAATTTAGGTTTCAGTATCAAATGCTTAAAAAATATGAGTTATCAATTGAGGACCATAAAAAAATAATTAAAAGATGTAAAATGAAAAAAATTAAGTTTCTATCAAGTCCTTTCGATTTAGAAAGTATAAACCTGTTAAAAAAACTAAAGTTGAAGATATTTAAAATACCATCAGGAGAAATAACAAATATTCCATACCTTAAAAAAATTGCAAAACTAAAAAAAAAAATAATCTTATCGACAGGTATGTCAAATATTAAAGAAATAAGTAATGCAATAAATATTCTTATTAAAAATGGACTCAAAAAGAAACACATAACTTTATTACATTGTAATACAGAGTATCCTGCAAATCCTAAAAAGCTTAACCTTCTTGCAATCAAATTTTTAAGAAAAAAATTTAAAATGAAAATAGGATACTCTGATCACAGTAGAGGGTTAAAAGCATCTCTCACGGCAGTAGCATTGGGTGCAAAAGTAATTGAAAAACATTTTACTTTGAATAGAAACTTTGAAGGACCAGACCATAAGGCCAGTTTAGAACCATTAGAGTTAAATAATCTTATTAAAGAAATAAGATTATTGGAGGACACTTTGGGCAATTATGAAAAAAAACCCTATAAGGAAGAGCTTTTAAATATAAGATTTGCAAGAAAATACATAATTGCAAAAAATAAGATAAGAAAAGGAGAAAAATTTTCAAATAAAAATTTAACTACAAAAAGATCGGGAGTTGGTATTCCTTCTGAAAAATGGGATTTCATAATAGGAAAAAAATCAAAGTTTAATTTTTTGCCAGATGACAATATCAAAATCTAAAAAAATTTGTATTATTACAGGTTCTAGGGCTGAATATGGTCTTTTAAAAAATTTGATTTTGAGATTAAAAAAAAATAAAAAATTTAAAATAAAATTAATTGTAACAGGCTCACATTTATCAGAAAAATACGGATTTACTTTACGTGAAATAAAAAAAGATAGTTTGAATATAGAAAATAAAATTAATTTAAACTTCAAAAAAGATAATACTATTGGTATTTCAAATTCAATTTCACTAGGGCTTAATAAATTTGTAAAAATTTTTGAGAAATTGAAACCAGACTTAATACTTGTGCTTGGTGATAGATTTGAAATTTATACATCGGCTTTAGCAGCTTTATTATGCAGATTACCTATATGCCATATTCATGGAGGCGAATTAACCGAGGCGATGTTGGATGATGCTTTTAGACATTCTATTACAAAAATGTCTCATATTCATTTTGCAGCCAATCAAATTTACAAGAAAAGAATTATTCAGCTAGGCGAAAATCCAAAAAATGTTTTTAATGTTGGAGGTTTGGGCGTCGATTCAATTAAAAAACAAAAAATCTTAAAAAAATCGGAGCTAGAGAAATTTTTAAATTTAAATTTTTTAAAAAAAAGTATTTTGGTCACATTTCACCCAGAAACTTTAAATCGAAAAAGTACAAAAAAAAATTTTAATGAATTACTAAGAGCCCTTAAAAAAATTCAAAATACTACAATTATCTTCACTATGCCAAATCATGATATTGACTCCTCAATTATCCATAGTTCAATTTTGAAATTCGTTAAAAATAAAAAAAATTCCTTTTTTTTTAAATCTTTGGGTCAAAAAGTTTATTATTCTTGTTGTAAATATATGACATGTATGGTCGGCAATTCATCCAGCGGTTTACTTGAAATGCCTACTTTTAAAAAATTTACTATAAATATTGGAGACAGACAAAAAGGAAGGATTAAAGCTAAATCAGTTATAAATTGCAAATTTAATAGTCAAGAAATATACAAAAAAATAAACTTCGTTTTGAAAAGTAAAAATCAATTAAAAATTAAAAATGTGAAGAATCCTTACGGTGAAGGAGGAGCTACTGATAAAATCATATCTATCCTTGAGAAGGTCAATCTAAAAGATATATTAAATAAAAGATTTTACGACTTAAGATAATAATGAAAAAAAAATTTTTTACAAAGTCTATTTTAAAAAAAAAAAACTCAATAAAGGATGCAATTGAAAATCTTGCACTTTCAAAACTGCAAATTTGTTTTGTATGTGAAGGAAGAAAATTATTGGGTACTATTACTGATGGAGATATTAGAAGAGCGATTTTAAAAAAAATGAGCTTAGAAACTGAAATTGAAAAAATAATGAATAAAAATTTTACTTCTATAGGTGTCAATTCTTCTCCCAAAAAGGCAAAAACATTAATGAATCTTTATAAAATAAACCAAATTCCAGTGATTGATAAAAAACGAAATTTAATAAATGTTTTTTTTTCTGATACAATTGAAACACCATTTCAATATGACAATCCTGTAATTATTATGGCTGGAGGTTTTGGAAAAAGATTAATGCCAATTACTAAGAATTGTCCTAAACCATTATTGCCAGTATTAGGAAAACCAGTGCTAGAACATATAATTACTAAATTAAAAAATGAGGGTTTTAATAATATTTATATTTCAACTCATTATCTTGCAAATATGATCAAAGACTACTTCGGAGATGGTAAAAACTTTGGAGTATCAATAAAATATATTGATGAAAAAATTCCACTAGGAACTGCTGGATGCTTATCAAAATTTGAACCAAAAAATGAAAAAGATTTTATTGTTTGTAATGGAGATGTTTTAACCGATATCCCCTTTGCTCAGCTTCTGGAGTATCATATCGAGAATAAATCCACAGCTACAATGGCTGTAAGAGAATACTTTTGGAAACATCCATTTGGAGTAATAAAGACAAAAGGTTTCAATATTAAGTCGATTACCGAAAAGCCTATAGAAAAAACTTATGTTAATGCTGGAATTTATGTATTTAAAAATAAAATTAAAAATATTATCCAAAAAGATAAAAAAATTGAAATGCCAGAATTTTTTAGAATATTAAAGAGAAAAAAATATAACACTATAGTTTTCCCTATGTTTGAAAATTGGCTAGATATAGGAGATACAAAAGAATATGAACGTGCTCAAAAAAAATATAATTAAAGATAAAATTGTTGTACTTATACCTGCAAGAGGGGGCAGCAAAAGAATTAAATCAAAAAATTTATATATGATTGGAAATAGACCTTTAATAGCTTGGTCAATTGAGGCAGCTAAAAAGGAAAAAATTATAGATAAGGTTTATGTATCTACGGACGATAAAAATATATCCTTTTACGCAAAACATTATGGAGCACAAATACATAAAAGAGAAAAAAAATATTCTAAGGATAGTTCCCTTATTTACGAAACGATAAATTCATTTTTAAATTTTTTGAAAAAAAAAAGTTATAAACCAAATATTTTAATAATTTTAGAACCTACATCCCCATTTCGTGAAAAATATTTGATCAAAAAATGTATTAAAAAAATGATTAAAACAAAATCTGACTCAATTGCAACTTTTGTTCCAGTCAAAACTCATCCACATAGGTCATGGTTTTTGGATAAAAAAGGTAAGCCGACTTCTTACTATAAAGAAAATGCGTGGAAACTTAGCCAAAAATTAAAACCAGCTTACGAATTGGATGGATCATTATATGCTTTCAGAATTAAAAAAAAAAATAATTTTTCTAAAGGTTTATTGATAGGAAAATGCACATCATATGTTTGCAACAGTAATAATCAAATTGAAATTGATAATGACAAAGATATAAGATATGCAAATTTGATTTTTGAAGATTTAAATAAGAAAAATATCTAAAAAAAGACCACATGAAAACTATAAAAAGAGTTCACGATAATATCTATCTTAAAGAGAATAACTTTGAAAAACCAAAACAAATCCATAAATTTATTTGTAAACTTGTTAAAAAGAAAACAAAAAAAAATTTTAACGGATCAATTGTAGATTTTGGCTCAGGAAATGGAGAATTAATATTTAATTTGAAAAAATTTTTTCCAAATTCAAAATTAAGTGGAGTGGAAATAAATAAAAATTTAGTCCAAATGTCAAAAAAAAAGTTAAAAAAATATAATTTTAAGATTATTTCAGGCTCAGTTTTAAATAAAAAAGTTATAAACGCTAATATTTCAGATATTTCTATATCATGCGGAGTCCTACCTATTTTTGACAATTATAAATTATTTTTAAATAATTTAATTCACTTTACAAAAAAAGGGGGAACAATATTTATTGCAGCTCTTTTCAATGATTTTCCAATAGACGTTTACGTAAAGTATCAAAGAAGCAAGAATCTCAAAAAAAATTTTTTGGAATCAGGATGGAATATTTTCTCTAAGCAAACTGTTTCAAAATTCTTGAAAAAAAATAAAAAGATTAATAAAGTTTATTTTAAGAATTTTCAAATATCTAAAAATTTAAAAAAAAAAATTAACGATCCTGTAAGATCATGGACTTTTCGAAACCATAATGGTAAACTAATAACTACTAACGGTTTAAGTCTGATTTTGCCTACATCAGTTTTGTGTATTGAATTAAAATGAATAAGAGTAAATCAAGATCAATAAAACAGCTTCTTTCATTAAAAAATAAAAACTCTTTAGTTATAGGGGGAGCCGGATACTTAGGCAAAGCTATGTCATCTACTCTATTAGAATTAGGATCTAATGTTATTATTTCTAGCAGAAACAATTCGAAAGGTGAAAAAGTGGTTAAAGAATTAAAAAGAAAAGGTTATCAAAAAGTCACTTTTCAAACTGTAGATATTACTGATAAAAATTCTATTGAAGAATTAAAAAATTTTATTGATAGAAAATATAACAAAAAACTAGATATATTAATTAATTGCGGTTGGTCTGGAAAAAAAAATACATTTGAAAGTATTAAAAGTGAGGATTGGCAATACGATATAGATACCTGCCTAACAGGAGTTTTTGATTGTATAAAAATCTTTTTACCTAATTTAAAAAAAAGCAAAGGGAATATACTTAATATTGGATCAGCTTATTCACACGTTGCTCCAGATTATAGAATGTATGACAGTCCAAAATATTCTAATCCACCAAGCTATGGTTCTGCAAAAGCTGGAGTGGTTCAATTAACAAAATATTGTGCTAGCTTTTTTTCTAAATATAAAATTCGAGTTAATTGTTTAAGTCCAGGAGCATATCCATTTCCAAAAACTATCAAAGAAAATCCTCAATTTATAAAAAGATTATCAGAGAAATGCCCAGCTAACAGAATAGGTTACCCAGATGATCTAAAAGGAGCGGTAGCATTACTTTGCTCTGATGCAGGATCATTTATTACAGGACAAAATATTTTAGTTGATGGCGGTTGGTCAGTCTGGTGATAAAATTAGGTATTATAGGTTTAAGTGATAAAAATAACGGACATCCGTTTTCTTTTTCTGCAATCATTAATGGCTACAACCGAAAATATTTTAAAAAATCAAATTATAAAAATATACTAAAATATTTGGAAAAAAAACCAAAAAAAAGTTTTGGAATCAAAGATGTTAAAATTACTCATGCTTGGACACAAAATAAAAACTTAACAAAAACACTTTGTAATGCGTGTAATATTAATTTTGCAACAAAAAATTATAAAGAAATGCTAAATAAAGTAAATGGAGTAATAATAGCCAGAGATGATTTACATTACCCGATCTCAAAGTTTTTTTTAAAAAAAAAAATTCCAGTTTTTATAGATAAACCTCTTACTTCAAAATCAAAAGAATTGAATTTTTATAAAAAATATTTAAAAAATGGTCTATTGATGAGCACTTCAGGATTGAGATTTTCAAAGGAAGTAGACTTTTTGAAAAAAAAAATAAAAAAGTTAGGTAAAATTAAGTCAATTAATGCATTAGTTGTTAATGATTTTTTTAAATACGGTGTTCATATGCTTGATGTTATTGATGAATTGAATTTGTTAAAAGTAAATAAAGTTCTTAAACTTAAGTCAAATATAGATCAGATAATCTTTTACTGTGAAAATAAAGTTGTAATAAATCTCCAATGTTTAGGTAATGTAAATAAAATATTTTTTTTAGGCTTAGTAGGTAAAAAAGCTTCTACCCAAATTGAGATAAATGATAATTTTTCAGCATTTAAAAACACTTTAAATAATTTTATCAAAATGATTAGAACTAAAAAACAGGTTATAAATTATAAAAAGACTATGAAAGTGATTAACTTATTAATTTCGACAAATAAACTTCAATATGGAAAAATTCAAAGATTTAAAAGATAAAGTTATTTTAATATCTGGTGCAACTGGACTAATTGGGAACAGTCTGATTGAAGAATATTTAAGTCATAAAGCTGAAGTTTATGGAATAGATATTGATAGAAATAAAATAAATATTCAATTGAAGGAGTTTAAAAATAAATTTCCAAATTCAAAAATATCATTGCTTAAATGTGACATCACTAAGGAAAATGAAGTAAAAAAAATTGTTAAACATATTTTGAATAAATCGAAACAAGTTGATATTCTTGTAAATAATGCTGCCACAAAAACAAAAAAATTAAAAAATTTTTTTAATTCATTTCAAAATTTCAAATTATCAGATTGGAAAAAAATTATGGATGTTAATATAAATGGTGCATTTTTACTTTCTAGGGAAGTCTCAAAATCTATGGTAAGAAAAAAAAGTGGTAATATAATTTCTATTGCCTCTATACAGGGTGTAATAGGTAACGACAAATCTTTATATAAAAACTCTAAATTTAAAGGAGTTCAAATGAGTTCTCCAGCAGTTTATTCCACATCAAAATCTGCACTAATAGGATTAACTAGATATTTGGCGACTTATTTAGGTGAATTTAATATTAGATCAAATTCAATAAGTCCAGGGGGATTAAAGGGTGGGCAAAATAAAAAATTTATACAAAATTATTCTAAAAAAGTTCCTTTAAAAAGAATGGGTGAAGTGGATGAAATAGTTCAGTGCGTTCTATTTCTTTCCTCAATTAAATCTAGTTATATTTCAGGACAAAATATTATAGTAGACGGGGGCTATACTTCATGGTGAAGCCAATCATTAATTGCCCGGGCAAGATTTCTAAAAGTCAATATAGTTCAAGAGCTAAAAAATTAAAAGCTTATTATGGATTAGATCCAAATATTAAATTTTGTCAAGCTTGCACTTATAGTAATCAAAAACCTAATTCTGAAAAAGAGTACAAACATGAAATAAAAACAAAGAAACCTTCTCTAAAACTAAACAAGAACAATATTTGTAACGCTTGCTATATTCAAAAATTTAAAACAAAGGTGAATTGGAAAAAAAGAGAAGACCTTTTAAAAAAACTTTGCGATAAACACAGAAAAAATGATGGAAGCTATGATTGTATTGTACCTGGATCTGGGGGTAAAGATAGTTTCTATACATCCTATAAATTAAAATTTGAGTATGGAATGAATCCTTTAACAATAACTTATGCCCCACATATTTACACTGAGTGGGGGTACAAAAATTTTAAATCTTGGATTAATACAGGATTTGATAATTTTTTGTTTACTCCAAATACAAAAGTACACAGACTTTTAACGAGATTAGCTTTAGAAAATTTATTTCACCCATTCCAACCATTTATGTTTGGGCAAAATTATTTAACCCCGAAAATTGCAGCAAAAAAATTTAAGATTAAATTAGTTTTTTACGGTGAGAGCCCACTAGAATACGGTAATGCAGATAATAAAAATAGCCCAATTAAAGATCCTAAGTACTATACAAGCAATAATCCTTTTGACTCAAATATAGCAGGAATATCGGTAAAAAATTTAATTAAAGATTTTAAATTAAAAAAATCTGATCTTGAAAGCTACCTTCCTATCTCTGTACAAGATTTTAAAAAATCATCTACAGAAATTCATTATCTTGGATATTATATTCCTTGGCATCCACAGGCAGCTTATTATTATGCGGTTGAGAAGGGCGGATTTAAACCATCACCAGAAAGGACTCCAGGTACATACAGCAAATATTCATCAATAGACGATAAAATTGACGACTTACACTACTATACAACATTCATTAAATTTGGAATGGGAAGAGCAACTTATGATAGTGCACAAGAAGTAAGAAATAACGAAATAACAAGAGAGGAAGGTATTAGACTTGTAAAGCAGTTTGATGGAGAATATCCCTCTAGATTTGAAGCTGAACTATTTGAATATTTGTCAATAAGTAAAAAAGATTTTCCTATAACTAATAAATTATTTGAACAGCCAATAATGACTAAAAAATACTTCAATTTACTTACAGACAAATTTAGATCTCCACATATATGGATGATTGAAAAAAATAAATGGAAGTTAAGAAAAACTATTTATAATGATTAAACCAAGATTTATAGCCAGATTAGATATAAAAAGTGAAAATTTAATTAAAGGAATTCATCTAGAAGGTTTAAGAAGAATTGGGGACCCAAACGAATATGCTCTTAAATATTACGAACAAGGAGTAGATGAAATTCTTTTAATGGATGTGGTAGCAAGCTTATACGGTAGAAACAATTTATTTGAGGTTATAAAAAAAGCAGCTAAAAATATTTTTATACCTATTTCAGTTGGAGGAGGCATAAGGGGAGAAGAAAATGCTGAAAGCCTTTTACACAGTGGAGCTGATAAGGTTTGTATTAATACAGCTGCCATTAAAAATCCTAAACTAATAGATCGTTTAGCTAAAAGGTTTGGTTCTCAATGCATAGTCTTATCGGTAGAGGCAAAAAAAACTTCATCTAATGATTGGGAGGCTTACACGCACAATGGACGAGAAAAAACAAATTTAAAAGTAAAAGATTGGATTAAAAAAGCGATAGATTTTGGAGTAGGAGAAGTAATATTAACATCAATAGATTATGACGGGACTGGTGAAGGCTTTGATTACAAACTTTGTGAAGAAATTTCAAAAATTTGTAAAGTTCCCTTAATTTTTTCTGGAGGTTTAGGAAAAGTTGATCATATAAAAAGATTATCAAAAATTGTTAAAATTGATGCGATCGCATCTGCTCGGGCAATTCATTATAAAGAATTAACTGTATCAAGTATAAAAAAGACTCTTAATAAATAATTGAAAAAAAAAAATTACTATAGTTGATTACGGAGCAGGTAATATATTGAGCTTAAAAAGAGCCTTAGAGCATCTATCCTTAGATGTTGATGTCACTATTGACACAAATAAGATCGTTAATGCATCTTATTTAATACTACCGGGTGATGGGGCGTTTGGATATGCGATTAAACAATTAAAAAGAAAAAAAATTTACCAACACATATTAAGTCACATCAATAAAAATAGACCTTTTTTAGGAATTTGTTTGGGAATGCAATTATTATTAACAGAAAGTTATGAGTTTGGAAAACACAAAGGTTTTAACGTTATCAAAGGTAAAATCTCAAAAATTAAAAGCTCGAAATATGCAAAAATTCCTGTGATTGGTTGGAGTGAAATAATAATAAATAAAAATCATAATAAAATTAGAAATATAAATTTCAAAGAATTTAACAAAAGTAATTTTTATTTTGTTCATTCTTATAAAGCTGAAGTTCAAAATAACAAAGATCTCATCGGTTATTATATTCACGGAGGTGTAAAAATTTCCGCAATCATTGGCAAAGATAATATGATTGGGACACAATTTCATCCAGAGAAAAGCGGTGAAGTCGGATTAAACTTAATTAGGAATTTTATTAAATTATAATTTTATGTTTTTAAGAAAAATCTATAAATTGATGAAAATCAATATTTATAAATTACACTTTTACTTTCTTATATTTATTTGGTAAATGATCAACAAATGAACAAAAATCAAAAAAAAAATTAAATATTTACTAACTAACAGAAAAAGATACTTTTCTATTAAATTTTCAAAAAAAAAATTCAATCAAATCATAAAAATTATTAATTCTACTGTTGGAAGAAAGTTCAATTTAGAATCAAAAAAAAGCTTGATGAGTTTAAGTTTAGAGGAGTTGAAAAAAATAGAAGCAAATTTGAAAGGCAAAAATCAAAAAAAAATTGTCAGAATAATTAAACCCGAAATAAAAAAATTTATTAAACCATTTTTAAGTAATGATGAATTAGCCAATTTTAGAGTTGGTGTTCAGATAAAATATAAAAAAGTTTATAAAGAAAGTTTTAACAGAAAGTTTGAGAAAAAAATTTTTAAAGATTTAAAAAGTTATAATCTTCCATTATCAGAAGAGAATCTTCTTTTTAATACAAACCCTCATCAAGATTTATCAAATCAAGGCTTTAGAAGCTCAATGGCATTAATTTTTTATTTTCAATTAACAAAAACTTACAAAAACAAAACTTGTTTGATGAGCGTTGCAGATTTTAAAAATAATAGAAAAGTTGGATTATTCAATTTTGATAATACAAAGTTTTATCCTAATGTGATTAAGGATAGCATAAAAAAAAGGCTAAATTGGCATATTTCAAATCATATGAAACCAAAAAGGATATTTGTTATGGATAGTATAACCCCTCATTCTAGTTCACCAATAAAAAATGTTCCTAGAATTGCAATTAATGTAAAAATTCAGCCTTTAAATTTAAATTATTTATATAAAGTATTTAATGTTAAAAAAAGATTTAATAAAAAATTAAAAGAAAATCTTAAAATTTTGGAAAATGATCTAGTCAGATTTGCAAAAGTATCTAATTCTTTAAACTTCGAGTTGTCTGTTTTATATTTAATCCAGAGAAAATTTGACAAAGCAGTTAGAACTTTTAACAAATTTACATTGTCAAATTTTTCCAAATTAAAAAGAGAAAAAATTTTTGCTGGGGCTTTATTTAGAAAATGTTACGAAAATGTTTCAAAAAAAGATATATCAAATATTTATAAAAAAAAAGTTAAATTTGCGAAGTTTTCCTGTGCAGACGCATTGATCAATACACTTAAATCATAAATATACAATTAAGTATAAATGATAATAAAAAAAATTATTAGAAAATTGCAAAAAATTTTCAAATCTAGTTTTTTTTGGGAACAGCAGCAACAATTTCCAATATTAATTTATGATGAAACTAATTTTGAATTGATAGAAGAGTATTTACCTAAAAAAAGTTATAAAGTTTTAAACGTAAGAAATAAATTTAATTTAAGAATTATTATTAAATCATTATTTATAGATAAATTTAATTGGAATACTCATTCTTATTTAGATCATGCAATAAAAGATATTAATCCTAGATTGATAATAACAACAATAGACAATAGTGATTATTTTTGGGGATTAAAAAAAAAATTTAAAAAAGCTACAACTATATGTATCCAGAATGGATATAGAGATAATTATTGGGATATTTTTTCAAAATTAAAGAATAAAAGAAAAGAAAAAGTTGATAAAATATTTGTTTTTAGTAAAGAAATAGGAAAAATATACTCAAAATTTATCAGAGGGCAAGTTATACCGATTGGTTCAGTTTATAATAATAAAACTAAGTTTTCGAAAACTAATGACAAAAGTATAATTTTCATTTCTCAATGGTTTAAATATGATCCAGAATCTTTTAAAAATAATTATCAATCGTATCTAGACATCTTATCTGCTGACAGGTTTGCGTTTTTAGCAGTAAGTAAATTTGCTGAAAGAAATAAGATTAAGCTTAAGGTTTTAGGTAAAAAAGGTTTGTTTAAAGAAAAAAATGCAACTGAGGAAGAACAATTTTTTAGAGAAATCAATAATAACTTTGAATTTTTGTCAGAAAACTCTAATTCAAGAACTTATACCTACAAAAAGATTAGTGACTCCTATCTCGTTGCCGGGGGAGATTCTACTTTATTATATGAATCTTTATCACAAGGAAAAAAAACAATATTTTTATGCTTTAGGTATGCATTATTGAAGAATAAAAGTTTGATTTTTGGTTGGCCTAACAAATTTATGCCAAACGGGCCCTTTTGGACAGATAAAGTTGAATTTTCAAGTGTCGAAAAAATTATGAAAAAAGTCTGGGAAATGAATAATAGAAATTGGATAAAAATAGCAAAAAAGTATTCTAAAAAAACAATGGTTTATAATTTTAATAATACTCTTTTTCAATCGCACTTAAACAAAGTTTTAAACAAGATTATCTAATTTTAGTTTAATAAAATTTTATTAAAATATAATTTACTCTATAAATTAATATCGTGTACTTAATTACAAGTCCTTTTAAAGAGCTTTATCAAAATAAAACAAAAGTGATTTTACTTGGTCACTGGGGTATTTTGCCTGAAAAAAAAGAAAATATTGATGAGATAATTAACTATCATTGGTTAGATAGAGAAAAATTTAAAAATGATTTTAAATATTTAAATAAACTTATAATTAAGATAAACTATCAACTATCCGATTTACTAAATAGTTTCCACAATACTTCATTTAGCAAAGAATTTTGGTGCTTAGTTTTAAATCCATGGGTTTCAATGTTTGTGAGCGCTATATATGATCGATGGGAGTCTTCAATTAAAGCACTAAGTATAAATAAGATTACTCATGTGAATTTTTTAAAGAATTCTCAAAATTCTGCTCCTGAAGACTTTAATGATTATATAAGATTTTATAATGATCATTTGTGGAATCATAATGTTTTTAAAGATATCTTTGAATTTATTAATTCAAAGAATATAAATATTGAATATTTAAAAAAAACTTCATCTTTTAAAACTCGAAGTTATAAAAATGAAAAGAATTTTTTTATAATGTTAGCTGATAAAATTTGCTCAATATTTACAAAAAAAAAACGTATTATGTTAATTGATCATTATTTTAGTTTTTTTAATTATTGTAAATTATCATTAAGTATTGGACAATTTCCAAGATACTATCATGAGTTTTATAAAAAAATTCATCTTCCAAAAGAGAATTTGGAATCAAGGAAAAAACTTAAATTAAATTTAGAGGAAAATAATTTTGAAAAATTTATTTCATTCTATTTACCATTAAATTTACCAAAAAGTTTTTTAGAGGGTTTTCGTATAATGATTGAAAACGCGAATAAAGTAAGTTTAGACAGCGACTTAATAATTATTGGTAATTCAAATTTTCCAACTGAATTGAGTAAGTTTTGGTGTGCACTAAAAAAAGAAGGAAAATCAAAAATAATTTTAAACGAGCATGGTGGGTCTATTCCTATTAAATACAGATATTATGATATCCATAATTTAATTTTTGATAAATATATTAGCTGGGCTAAACCAAAATTAAAAAATGAAAATAGGCTTACACCTTCAAAATTAATTGGTTTCGAGAAAATGAAATTAAAAAATAAAGATTTATCAATTATTACATTAGAAGATTCTCAATATGCCTATTATTGCAAAAATTTACAATCATCAATTATCATGGAAGATTTCAATCAAAAAAGAAAATTAATGGAAAATCTTAGGTTGGAAAAAATTGATTTTAAAATTAAAACTTACAAAGATATGGGTTGGAGACTAGAGGATAAATATGCGAATTTATTTGGAGAAAAGACAATTACTAACAAAAACGTAAAATCAGTTATAAAACAATCAAAGTTAGTAATTTGCACTTATCCTGAAACTACTTTTTTAGAGTCTATGATCACGGGTGTCCCTACTGTTTTACTCTTTATGGAAAATATTTGGAATTTTGATGAGTCACATTACATATTGGTAGAAAAATTACGTCATAATAATATAATTTTTTCCTGTCCGGATGAGGCTACAAAACATATCAAAAATATAATCCATAATCCAAAAAAATGGTGGAACTTAAAAAATACTGTTGATGCTAGGAATTATTTTCTTAATGAGTGTGGCAATATTTCAAAAAATTGGCTTAAAGAGTGGAAAGATTATATTTTGAAAAATAACGATAAGCTTAATTGATGATAATAAACTTTATTCATTAAGATTAAACTCAACTTTACTTTTGTTATTAATCAATCTAATAATTAAGCAATTAAGCAAATCACTCAATTGATCTAATTAGATCTAAAAAAAATGAATGTATCTAAATTCAATAATGATGGGTTTTTAATAATTAAGAACATATTTACCATCAATGAAATAAAAAAATTTCAAATCGATATAAATAATTTTTTAAATAGAAATTTAAAAAAAAAAAGTAAAAAAATTCATCTTACTGGTAAAAAAATTAACTCAATACATAATATTAAAAATTTTAAATTAATTTCTCATTTACAAAAAAATAAAAATATTAAAAAAATTGTCTCAAGAATCTTAGGAAGTGGCGCAAAAAAGTTCGGCGCCGAATTATTTGCGAAGCCTGCAAAGAACGGAAAGGCTGTACCTGTTCATCAGGATAATTTTTATTGGTGTACTCGTAAAGGATCTGGGATCACAATTTGGATCGCATTAAATAATTCTAGTAAAAAAAACGGGGGAATTTTTTATTTTAAAGGGTCACATAAAATGGGTTTACTTGAACACGATATCTCATTTGTACCAGGTAGCTCCCAAAAAATAAAATATTTAAGTTCAATGAATATTTTTAAAAAAATTTATCCATCATTAAGAGCGGGTGATTGTTTAGTTCATAGTTCTCTCGTTGTACATGGAAGCAAAAAAAATTTATCGAATCTCCCACGTCAAGGTTTGACTTTAAGGTATATCGCAAAAAACGACCCTTTTGATGATTTTAGGAGAAGATCTTATAATAATAGTTTAAAATTAAATCTTAAGGGGAAAAAATTTAGTACTACCAAAAATAGGATCTAATTTAAATTTGATTAATTAATCTTACATTTATAAAATTTTGAAGTCCTATGTAAATGAGAAAAAATAAAAACGTCGCTATAATTCAAGCAAGACAAGGCTCTACAA
>MDSZ01094040.1_pt1 | contig 23307 bp, 28 predicted proteins | sample 811201 | NCBI WGS metagenome assembly MDSZ01 (sample SAMN05326647, study PRJNA326480) | marine metagenome | isolation source: seawater | place: Indian Ocean: North | collected 2010
AGAGTGACTCGGTTATCTCGCCTGCCTCAAGCATCCCTTGTGGCTGCTACCTTCCGGTCCTGACCAGTTTTAGGCGTTAAAACCGCGAAAGGCCGAGTCGTGCTAATAATAGCAAATTTTGTTATAAAAAGGAGAAATATTATTATGCTTCCTTCAGAACTAGCTAAATATAAATATGATTCAAAAACTATTATTGCTTTAACAGCTTGGGACTCCATAACAGGTTCTTTGGTAGAGGAAGCTGGAGCTGATTTGGTTTTAGTGGGGGATTCTCTAGCGATGGTGGCTCTTGGCTACAAAACTACATTACCAGTTACTCTTGAAAATATGATTCAGCATACTAATGCTGTGTGCAGAGGTTTTCAAAAAAGTCTAAAGACAAAACCACTTGTCGTTTGCGATATGCCATTTCTAAGCTATCACTGTGGTGAAGACAAAGCAGTTGAATATGCAGGTAGAATAATCAAAGAAACTGACGCAAAAGCAGTTAAGCTCGAGGGATCCGAGCCTGAAATACAACAAGTCATTTCAAGACTTATCAGAATGGGAATTCCTGTCATGGGACATTTAGGGCTGACTCCACAGAATTACCTGAATCAAGGATTAAAAAAACAAGGTCTGGAGAAAATTAGTCAGGATAAAATTAAGAAAGATTGTCAGATTCTTGAAGAGATTGGATGCTTTTCTATCGTTTTAGAACATATTCCAGACTCATTAGCAGAGGAAATAAGTAAGACTTTAAAGATACCAACTATTGGCATTGGAGCAGGTGAATGTTGTGATGGTCAGGTTAGAGTAACGGCTGATCTTCTTGGCTTGAGCAAAACACAACCTCCATTTTGTAAACCTCTCGTGAATGGCAGAGATTACTTAGTAGATCAATTAAAGCAATGGGTATCATCCCAGAGGGTTAATTAACATCATCCCACCAAGAGAACATTGTCACCAAGACTTGATTACTAAGTTCCATACCTTTAGGCTGACTTAAAAAAAACCGATCCCCTTCTTTACACAAAATGTCATTTTTACGATAATTTTCCCAACTTTTTAATAATTTACCTAAATAAAAATCAGATTTTTCTTTATCCCACCCTTGCTCAGAAAATAACTTTTTGATATTCAGCCCCTCTTTCAAGCGCATCCCAAGCATTATTCTTTCATCCAAATCTAAAAAGGTAGATGATTTAATTGATAATGATTCTTCTTTTTTTTCATTAAACTGGCTATCTACCCACTCTTTATATTTTTTAATTGTTCTTGGCCTTGTGAACCTCATCCCCCATGGAGAGCTTGTGGCTCCTTGCCCAAACCCCCACCAACCAAAACCTCGCCAATAAACTCTGTTATGTCTGGATTGATGCCCAGGTAATGAATAATTTGAGATCTCATATCTTGTATAGCCTGAAGTCTTTAAAAGCTTATGCGTTATTTGGGCGTTTTCATAGGCCTCCTCATGGCTTGGTAGGGTTAATTTACCCAAATCTTGCATCCTTTTAAAAACTGTTCCTTCCTCAACATTTAAATCATAAATAGATATGTGAGGAGGTTTTAATCTCAGAGCATTTTCTAAATCTTTTTGCCATTTTTGATAATTAGAATCAGGCAAATTTTGAATCAAATCCAAACTCCAACTCTTTATACAGTTATCTTTTTTAGCCTTTTTCAACCAAATACAGGCTTGCTCAATATCTTTGGAGGTATGTCTTCTCCCAGCACTAGCTAGAGCTTTATCATTAAAAGATTGCGCTCCCAAACTAAACCTATTAACACCAGCATTTATGAATCCATACAAATCATTTTCATCAAAACTGGCAGGATCAATTTCCATAGAAATTTCTGCTCCAAGATCAACCCCATAGTTGACTTCAAAAATTTTGATTATATTTTTTATTTGAGAAGGATTTAATATCGATGGAGTCCCTCCGCCGATATAAATTGTTGATAGAGATGATTTGTGTTCAATTGACAATATTTCTCTTTCTAGATAGGTCAAATAATCATTAATAGTTTTACTACCATTGCCATTCACATTTGCAACTTTATCTCCCATTGGGATAACTGCGAAATCACAATAGAAGCATCTTCTATGGCAAAAAGGTATATGTATATAGGCACTTCTTGGTGATTTAAGCATATCAAAAATAATTAATTTTTATTTTTTGTAAATAACAAAAGCATTTAAAATAAATTCTTTATTTACTCAATTAATAAATCCTAGTAGATTAGGTTCATGACAGATATTTTAGTAATTATTCTATTTGTGTTGTCTGGGGCCTCCTCAGGGTGGCTGGGAGTAGACCTCTTACCAGTTGACATATTGAAACAAGTTTCAAATATAGAAGGATTTAGAATAGTTTTATCAATACTAGGTTCATTTATAGGTTTGGCAGCAGGTTTTGTGTTCTTGCAACTTAGAAAAACATTTCTTGATCAAATCAGAACAATGCCAACAGATTTGTTAATAAGCAGATCGGTTGGTTTAATTTTAGGTCTCTTGGTTGCCAATCTCTTGTTAGCTCCAATTTTATTGATCCCTTTTCCCAGAGAGGTATTCTTCGCAAAGCCATTATCAGCAATCCTTAGCAATATTTTCTTTGGGGCACTTGGTTATAAATTAGCTGACACTCATGGAAGATCTTTGCTGAGACTATTTAATCCCAACAATACTGATGCATACTTAGTTAATGAAGGTATTTTACCTGCAGCAAGCGCAAAAATTTTAGATACCAGCGTGATTATAGATGGGAGAATTAATGGTTTACTGAATTGCGGATTACTAGAAGGACAAATAATAGTCGCCCAAAGTGTAATTAGTGAATTACAAACATTAGCTGATTCCAGCAATAATGAAAAAAGGTCTAAGGGGAGGAGAGGATTAAAACTCCTTAAAGAATTGAGAGAAGTCTATGGAAGAAGATTAGTAATCAACCCAACAAAATACGAAGGTGAAGGAACTGATGAGAAACTTTTACGGATTACCGAAGATATGGCTGGTACTTTAATCACTGCAGACTACAACTTATCACAGATTGCTGAAGTCAAAGAACTCAAAGTTTTAAATCTGAGTGATCTCGTAATTGCATTGAGACCGGAAGTTCAACCTGGTGAATCATTAAATATAAAAATTGTGCGAGAGGGTAAAGAGAAAAAACAAGGTATTGGTTATTTAGATGATGGCACTATGGTCGTAGTAGAAGAGGCAAAACAATTTGTTGGTACAAGATTGGACATTGTAATAACGGGTGCATTACAAACTCCAACAGGGAGAATGGTGTTTGGAAAACTAATAAATGATCAAGAGTCAAACAAATCTTTCAAATCTCAAGCAACTCAGGGCTAAGACTGGCTACAATTAAATCAGTAATTGTTCGATACATGACTGTGTCTGCTCCTTATTACGGTGAAAATACCGTTATGAGAACACCACCACCAGATTTACCTTCTTTATTACTCAAGGAAAGGATAGTTTATCTAGGTTTACCACTTTTCTCTGATGATGACGCAAAAAGACAATTAGGGATGGATGTTACAGAACTAATTATTGCTCAGCTTCTATATCTGGAATTTGATAATCCTGAAAAACCTATTTACTTCTATATTAATTCTACAGGAACTAGCTGGTATACCGGAGATGCAGTTGGCTTCGAGACAGAAGCTTTTGCGATTTGCGATACCATAAGCTACATAAAACCACCAGTGCATACTATATGCATTGGTCAAGCGATGGGTACAGCTGCTGTAATCCTTTCATCAGGTACTAAAGGCCAGAGGGCTGCTCTTCCTCATGCCTCAATTGTTTTGCATCAACCCATCAGTGGTGCAAGAGGGCAAGCAACTGATATACAAATCCGAGCTGAGGAAGTTCTGAAGAATAAAAAGTCTATGCTTCAAATACTCTCTCACAATACGGGCAAGACAATAGAAGAGCTCTCCAAAGATTCAGATCGAATGAGTTATCTTAGTCCTCAAGAGGCCATGGATTATGGCGTTATAGACAGGATTCTTACTAGTCAAAAAGATTTACCAACTAAAATCTAACTCCCAAATTTATTTAATTTTAATTATGCCAATAGGAACTCCAAGCGTACCCTACAGACTTCCTGGAAGTCAGTATGAAAGATGGGTAGATATATATACAAGATTAGGCGTTGAAAGAATTTTATTTCTTGGACAAGAAGTAAATGATGGCGTTGCAAACAGTCTGGTTGCTCAAATGCTTTACCTTGACTCAGATGACAATTCCAAACCAATCTATCTTTACATTAATAGTCCTGGAGGCTCTGTCACTGCAGGGCTGGCCATTTATGACACTATAAAGTATGTCAAAAGTGATGTAGTGACTATTTGTGTTGGCTTGGCTGCTTCTATGGGAGCATTTTTATTAGCTGCGGGCACAAAAGGCAAAAGGGTTGCCTTACCTCATAGCAGGATAATGATTCACCAACCTCTAGGTGGTACTTCGCAAAGGCAAGCAAGTGATATTGAAATTGAAGCTAAAGAGATATTAAGAATAAAGGATATGTTAAATAAATCCATGGCAGAAATGACAGGACAAACTTTCGAAAAAATCGAGAAAGATACAGATCGAGACTATTTTCTTAGTGCTGAAGAAGCAAAAAATTATGGATTAATTGATCGAGTAATTTCTCATCCAAGCGAAGCTCAATAAATAATAGACTCAATGAACTATGATTTATGAAATTTATCTCTATTTGAATCATTGAATTGATTTATTCGCCTTATTAATGTCTAAAATATAAAATATTCAAAATCATAAATCCTTAACTAATGACGCAACTTTTTTACGACACTGATGCTGATCTGACCCTTTTAAATAATAAAACTATTGCAATCATTGGGTATGGGTCCCAGGGTCATGCCCATGCTCTGAATCTCAAAGACAGTGGTATGGATGTAATTGTTGGGTTATACAAAGGCAGTAAATCTGAAAGTAAGGCACTTAGCGATGGCTTAAGAGTATTCTCAGTCTCCCAAGCTTGTGAAAAGGCAGATTGGATTATGATTCTTTTACCAGACGAGTTCCAAAAAGAAGTTTACTCAAGAGAAATAGAGCCCCATTTAAAAGAAGGGAAAATCTTAAGTTTCGCTCATGGATTTAATATTAGATTCGAACTCATAAAACCACCAAGTTTTGTTGATGTTGTAATGATTGCTCCAAAAGGGCCTGGACATACTGTGCGTTGGGAATATCAAAATGGACAAGGAGTACCAGCACTATTTGCGGTAGAGCAAGACTTCTCTGGCAATGCGAGGTCTTTAGCTATGGCTTATGCAAAAGGTATTGGTGGAACTAGAGCGGGCATTCTTGAAACAAACTTCAAAGAGGAAACAGAAACTGATTTATTTGGAGAGCAAGCCGTCCTTTGTGGTGGATTATCAGAACTAGTTAAAGCAGGCTTCGAGACATTAGTTGAAGCAGGTTACCAACCTGAATTAGCATATTTTGAATGTTTACATGAAGTCAAATTAATTGTTGATCTAATGGTCAAAGGAGGTTTATCTCAAATGAGAGATTCAATTTCCAATACTGCTGAATACGGTGATTATGTCAGTGGCAAAAGGCTAATAAATAGTGAAACAAAAAAAGAGATGAAAAAGATTCTTGAAGACATACAAAATGGTACTTTTGCAAAGAATTTTGTAGAAGAGTGTGATGCAGATAAACCCCTTATGAAAAAGTTAAGAGATGAAAACTCTAAACATGAAATTGAAAAAGTTGGGAAGGGACTTCGTTCGATGTTCAGTTGGCTGAAATAGAACTATTTCTTATAGTAATTGCAGGGATAGGCTTCGATATTCTTATCGGTGATCCCGAATATTTGATTCATCCAGTTCAAGTAATTGGATGTTATGTTAAAAAAATTTCAAATTGGTTCATAAGAAACTTTAGTAAAAATCCAACGATATTATTTTGGGGGGGGTTCTTCATATCTATTACCTCAGTTAGCTTCTGTTATCTAATTTGCAAATTCATAGAAATCCAATTTATTACTTCACAAGGTGATTTAATATTTGGATCAATAATATTTTTTGGTTTATCGAGTTGCTTAGCTACTAGAAGTCTTATCTCAAGCGTTAAAGAAATTTCTTTTTTAATTGAGAAAAAATACCATAAAAATTCATATCAATTAATTCAATCAAAAGTTCAAAAGATTGTAAGCAGAGATGTGAGTTCTTCATCAAAGGAAGATCTTTTAAGATCCGCTACAGAAAGTCTGACCGAAAATTCTGTAGATGGGATTTTTGCCCCGTTATTTTGGATATTTATTGGAACAATTTCTATAAAATATTCAATGTTTTTACCTGGGCCACTATCTCTAGGCTTTTCATATAAAGCCATCAGTACTTTAGATTCAATGATCGGTTATAAAAATGCTGAATTTAAATACTTAGGTTTCTTTGGAGCAAAAATGGAGGATTGTGCCACTTACTTACCCGCAAGATTAGTAGCATTAACTTTACCTTTAGTGAGCAATAGAAAAATAAACTACTTTGAGATTCTTACAAAGGTATTTAAAGATGGACGTAAATATGAATCGCCAAACTCGGGAATATCTGAGGGTATTTTTGCTTATATAGTTAATCTTAGACTTGGTGGAACAAATTTATATGCTGATAAATTAATTCATAAACCTTATATTAACGTTAATGGTAATAATTGTGATCATAAGTCAATTATTTTAATTAGCACATTAATTTATAGATTAATACTTCTCTGGATGTTAGTTTTTAGTTCAATATCCTTTATTCTCTAACAGGAAAGATTTTTTTTTACTAACATGAAAAATGTTTAAAGATAACTATGGAACAAGAAGAAAAAAGTAAAAATTTAGATGAAGGTAATTTAAATTTAAAACAAATTAAAGAACAGAATCTAACAAAATGGGTAGATAACAAGGGTGAAGAAGTCCATAAAGTTTTTGGATTTAATAATAGTGCAGAGCTTGTAAATGGGAGAGCTGCAATGGTTGGATTCCTTATGCTCATACTTACTGAAATCGTATTTCATGGTAAACCTGTAACTTCCTCAATATTTGGTATTAATTAAATTATGGAAAATAAAAACATAAAAATCATTCTATACATATCACTTTGGGTAATTATCTGGGGAACAGTTGCATCACTAATAGACTACCCGCTTTTAAAACAAGGTGTTTACTCAGAAGGAGCGATTGGTCAGTATCTTACTTTTTCACTAACAGCAGTAATTTCAATTATTGGAGCGAGAAAATTTTCAAAAAAATTTGACCTATAAGAATTTATATCTAAATCTTTTGACAACCTTAGCGGGTTCAAACTCTGATTGATTTTTATACAAAATCCACTGATGAGTCTCCAAATCATGATCACAACCAGAATTTAAAGTATCTGATGATTTATTTAGATAATAATGGCAAGATTGATCTGCTTCAAAGGCAGAATCAAATGCGAGGAACCAATAGAAGAAGATTCCTAAGATAAAAAAAGAAATTAATACTAGGAAACCTGATTTAATAATCTGCATACTTTTCTCAAACATATTCAAAAAAATAAAACTATATCATCAATATAATTCAAATTTCTTAATACTTATCTGCCTATATTAAATACATAATCATGAAAAGCCTGATTTTTGAAGTAGAGGATAACAATTAAAATGAGAAAAAAATTAAGACTTAAAACAATAGTTGCAAAGATATTTATTTGTCTCTTCCCAGGCAACGTGTAAGTAATCTTTTTGCCTGCTAGAAATGATGAAATTCCTTTTTTAGGTTTTCTAATTTCATTAGCTTCAATATTAATTTGTTTTTCGGCATCTGAAAATCCTTTTCCCATAAAAAATAACAGCGGTTTGAGTTATATTGTAATTTCGATTGTTTTTGACTAACAATTTTTAATAACATAACTTATTGTACTATTGGGCGATTTTCTGTAATTTGCTGAGGAATTTATTTTTCTGATAATCTCTGTCTGCATTCCTAACAAAGAAGTTTGACATTTAAAATTTTCTTTTTTATATTCCTCAACCTGCATTCTTTCCAAAAGTATTACCATTTGACTACATTCTTTATTAACATCATCAGATAAACATGATCTAAACTGTTTAATTAATTGATAATTTTCTAATTTATATCCTCCATTTGAGACGGAACAATAAAAAAGGAGATAAAACAAAATTCCTTGCAAAAAGAAATTTTTGATAATTTTGAATTCTTTTTTTTTTAAAAATTTCAAAAAATACATAAATGAATCCAATAATTTCTGATAAAAAATTTTTTAATAAAAAAGGGTTCTCAAAGAGAACCCAATATACAGGATAAGTATTGCTAGAAATGGTTATTAACCTTGTACTCTATCCTTGAATAATTTTCCAGCTGAGAAGGTTGGAACCCTTTTCGCAGGAATTGCAATTTTTTCACCTGTCTTAGGGTTTAATCCCTGTCTTGCAGATCGATCTCTGGGTTCAAAAGAACCAAATCCCAGTATGGAGACTTTTTTGCCTTCCACTACTGAATCAACGATAGTTTCAATAGCTGCATCAACAACTAAAGAGACATCTGTTTTTGTTAGCTCAGTTCGAGCAGCAACAAGATTTACTAAATCAGCTTTGTTCATTGAATTGTTTATAAAGCAGAGAATTTTTAAGGCAATTATGAAAATGGCCTAAATATCTCGAACTTGCATATCATATGGAGATAATACAAATACGGCAACCGAAAATGTCGGCGGCGCAAAGCTTTATACACAGTTGCATTACATTTAAGTCATAAAAAAATTACTCAATAAGAATTTTTTTAAAGATTTTTTCACTGACAAGCTAAGGAACTTTATCCTTTAAAACAGTTGATATGACTAGTCTCCTAGTTGAGAATCAATGCGTAAAGGCATTCAAAGTATAAATAAAAAAATGTTTTAATATTTTTTTTTCAAAAATATATTATTTTTTATTAAATTTGTTAAATATCTCGTTCTCACAACATCTCCAGCGTTTTTTTATGTTTCTGCAACAAATTTGTAACGCAATTTCAAAGAATCTATTTAAAGAAATAATTTTAATTTACTCATTTTATAATTATCATTTAGATAGAGTTTAATTATTGATCTAATGAAATTCAATAATTAAATCACTTCACATAATTTATTGAATAAAAATTTGTCAGAAATTAATATAGGCAGCCCTTTACCTCTTGGGACTTCGATTACTCCTTTTGGTGTAAATTTTTCTATTGTTGCAACCAATGCAGATTTTATAGAGATTTTAATTTTTGAAACAGGGGATTCTAAGTCTCCAAAAAATATTTATACCTTAAATGAAAATTTTAGATCTGGTCCCTATTGGCATGCTGAAATCAAAGGTCTTAAAGAAGGAGATTTATATGCATATAGGGTTTATCAGAAAAATGGTGGATTGAATAATGACTATTCTGAAAAAGTTCTTATTGACCCTTGTTCTAGAGGAATAGGAGGTTGGGAAAGTTATCAAAGAGAACATGCCATGTCTGAAGGTGGGAATTTGTCGACTTGTTTAAAAAGTGTTGTTTGTGAAAGGAATAAATTCAACTTCAAAGATTTCCCAAGACCGAAACACCCTTGGAGAGAAACAATTATATATGAGCTGCATATAAAAGCATTCACAGAAAATCAAAATTCGGAAGATATTTTTAATCAAAAAAGTTGTTTTCAGAAAATTTTAGAAAAAATACCCTACTTAAAGGAACTTGGCATTACATCAATTGAATTGTTACCAATATTTTGTTTTGACCCAACCGATGCTCCAAATAATCTAGAAAATTTTTGGGGATATAGTCCAATCAATTGGTTTACTCCCCATTATCAATATTTCGCGGAATCAGATTCAAACAAAAATCGCAATGAATTTAGAAGATTCGTGGAGGAATGCCATAAATTCAATATTGAGGTTATCTTAGACGTTGTTTATAACCATACCTCTGAAGGGAACAAAAACGGGCCCGCATTGTCTTGGAAAGGTGTTGATGAAAATTTATATTATTTCATAAACAAAAATCAAATTTTTCAGGATGTTAGTGGTTGTGGCAACACTATTGCTGCTAATAGAGGTCTTGTAAGAAAAATAATTATTGAATCCTTAAAATGCTGGGCAAATGAATTAGGTGTTGATGGATTTAGATTTGATCTAGGTGTCGCTTTAACTAGGGGTGAGAATTTAGTTCCCCTAGACAACTCTCCTTTCTTCGAGGATATTGAAGCAGAACCTGAACTTGCTGACATCAAATTAATAAGTGAGCCTTGGGATTGTGGAGGTCTATACAAACTAAAAGATTTCCCTTCAAAAACCACTTTTACGTGGAACGGTCATTTTAGAGATGATGTTAGAAGGTTCTGGAAAGGTGAAGACAATACCGCTTGGAGCATAAAAGACAAAGTTCAAGGTAGTCCAGGAATTTATCAAGAAAATAATAAATTCACAAAAACCATTAACTTTGTTACCTCTCATGATGGATTCACGTTAAAAGATTTAGTTAGTTTTAATAGAAAACACAATTTTGCAAATAGAGAAAAAAATAACGACGGAGATAATCACAACAACTCATTTAATTATGGAGTGGAGGGGCCGACAACAAACGAAAAATTAAACGACCTAAGGAAGAAACAGCAAAAAAATATGCTTTTCACGCTTCTTATGTCAAGAGGGGTTCCAATGATGTTAATGGGAGATGAAATTGGCAGATCAAAGGGGGGTAACAACAACACTTGGTGTCAGAATAATGCTCTCGGATGGATGAATTGGTCTGGAGAAACTCAAGATAAGGAAATTCTTGACTTTGTTAAGTCACTAATCAATGTAAGAAAGAATTATATGAATTTTATAAATCCTGAATTCTTGAATAACAGCAATGTAAGTTCCCCTTTAAGGTATCAATGGCATGGGATAGATATAGATAAACCAGATTGGAGTAGTTGGTCACATACTCTCGCATATAGTATTAACCAAGGCGAGAGAAATCCTTTGTTTTGGTTTGGTTTTAATGCATATTCAAAAAGTATAAAATTCTCTTTACCAGACACTCCGAGTAATTGGTCAAAAATAATAGATACCTCTAGATCTATTATTTTTAAACCTCAAAAAATAAATGAAAAATCAATTGAGGTAGAGGATAAAAGCTCAATATTAATTATTGCAAATGAATTACTTGGAAGTAATAATCAAATTAATTAAGCGGGCGGCGGGAATCGAACCCGCATCATCAGCTTGGAAGGCTGAGGTTTTACCACTAAACTACGCCCGCAAAATGCAAAAAACATTACCTTTGCAATAATACATTATCAAACCAATCAAAAAAGTTCAAAAAGATTGAAAAATTCACACTCAAATATAAATAATTCAAGAAAGAGATTAATGATTTCTTATGGACTAGGGGACGCAGGTACTGGATTGGCCGCCACCCAACTAGGCTTTTATCTTTTTCCTTTCTTCATAGGCTACGCAGGCCTTCCCGCGCTGATCGCGGGATCAATTTTAATGCTTATAAAAATTTGGGATGCTATCAATGATCCATTTATTGGATGGTTAAGCGATAGAACCAATACAAAATGGGGGCCAAGAATTCCCTGGATGGTAGGAGCCTCGGCACCTTTGGGTTTAACCTTAGCCGCAATTTGGTGGGTTCCTAACGGAACAGTAACTCAAAAAACTATATACTATGTTTTCATTTCAATACTCTTGATGACTGCATACACAAGTGTAAATCTTCCATTTGCAGCCTTATCTACAGAATTATCAGATAAAGTCTCAATAAGAACTAGGTTGAACGCAGCAAGGTTCACGGGATCTATAGTGGCTGGCCTTAGTGGTTTGATAATTGCAGCGAATATCCTATCAAACAACGACTTGGGATATTTTTCAATGGGAAAGGTAAGTGGGCTCTTAGCTTTTGTTGCCACTTTATTATCATGTTGGGGCTTAGCGCCGTTTGCCAAAAAAGCTAGAAAACCTTCAAAAAAAAATATACCCATTAAGTTACAGCTAAGAAGAATATTAGATAATAAGAAATTTATTAAGGTCATAACTCTCTATCTACTGCTGTGGTGTGCACTTCAATTAATGCAAACAGTATCTTTAATATATGTTGAGCAGGTGCTTAAAATCCCCGCGTCATTTGCTAAGTGGATACCAATACCTTTTCAGTTAAGTGCATTAGCAGGATTGCAAATTTGGAGCGTGTATGCAAATAAATTCGGAAGAATTAAAGCCTTATATTGCGGTTCATTTATATGGATCTTCTCATGTATGTGCTCATTATTGATACCATCTTTTTCTGCTACTGAAATAGGGAATTCATTCCTTGCTCAGAGTAATAATACACTTTTATTTATTATTTTAATTTTGGTTATTTGTTTAATTGGAATTGGTGCTTCAACAGCATACCTAATACCATGGTCTCTATTGCCCGATGCCATAGATGAAGATCCTGAAAAGTCAGCGGGTCTATATACAGCATGGATGGTTTTAGTACAAAAAATTGGAATAGGTATTAGTGTTCAACTCCTTGGTGTACTTCTCTCATTATCTGGGTATCGAATGGTTGATAACTGTTCATCATTAGATTGCCTTGATCAACCTGAATTAACTCAAATTACAATAAGAATATGTATTGGATTAATTCCATCAATCTTAGTTATATTGGGTATTATTGTAATGCAAAAATGGGATAAGAGTCATATGAGACTAGAATAAAAAAATGAAACTTCCTACATTTCTAAAAAGACTCTTGGCAAGCCTAATTATTGGGGGACAAGCTTTAAATTATATTTTCAGAGGGAAAATATCCAGAAATGATCTTATAGATCAATTAATGGATTCTGGACCTGGCAGTTTAATAATTATTCTTATTACTGGAATTGCTGCAGGGACTGTTTTCAATATTCAAGTAGCATCTCAACTAACAAGCATGGGGGTATCCAGTGAAATCGGAGGTCTTTTAGCTGTAGGCATGGCAAGAGAGATGGCACCACTTCTTACAGCTACATTAATGACAGGGAAAGTTGCTACTGCGTATGCTGCCCAACTAGGTACTATGAAAGTTACCGAACAAATTGATGCAATTACTATGCTAAAGACTGAGCCAGTTCAGTATTTGGTTGTTCCAAGATTACTTTCAATGGTAATAATGTCACCTATTCAATGTTTATTATTTTTATCAATTGCACTTTGGAGTGGTCAAATTTGGAGTACTGTGTTTTACAGAGTTCCTCCAATAATATTCTGGACTTCGGTTAGATCTGGAAATGTCAGTTTATCAAACTCTGATTTAACTTCAATGATTATTAAATCAGTGGTTTTTGGTTTATTAATAGCTATTATTTCCTGCGGATGGGGCTTAACTACAAAAGGTGGTCCTAAAGAAGTTGGCACAAGTACTACAGGTGCTGTCGTTATGACTCTTGTTACTGTATCTTTAATGGATGTATTGTTAACACAAATTTTATTTGGATAAATTTATGTTTAAAAACAACAAATCTGAACACCAGGTAACAATTTCACCATCATTTCAATTACCAATAATTTTAATAACCTTAAGTTTCATGTTGTTATTCCTAAAAATAGGAATATGGCCAACAATAGTTAGCTCTTCATTTAGTTTTTTTCTATTACTTCAGGCATTTACATTAAGGATAAAAATTACAGAAGATGATTTTGTAGTTTTACAATTTGGTAAAGAGATAAGGACTTTCCCTTTTAAGAATTGGCTAGCTTGGAAATTCATCTTACCTGGACTACCTGGATTTTTTTATTTCAGAGAAAAATCAAGTCCACACCTATTACCAATTTTATTTAACTATGAGCAACTAAAAAATGAACTCCTCAAAAAAGTAAAATCATTAGAAATAACGGGTTCCTAAAGTCGCAGCTTTACTCGTATCCTTCGTAATTAAATGAACTAAAACACAATGACTGACAAAGACTCTAATAAAGAAAAGTTGGTTAAAACCAATAATTCTCCCATTAAGACCACAAGTAAAAAAAGTGAAGAGAACAATGAGCAAAAAGAAAATGATCTAGATCTTAAAACAAAAAATTCTAAGAAAGATGTTTTTGAGGACTTCCTTTCAGAGCTATCTACAAAAAAAAGGCTCTTAGAAAAAGAGATAAATTCTTTACAGAAAAAAAGAGATACATTAGAAAAAGAAATAGAATCAAGTTTTGAAGGACAGTCGGAAAAAATCGCAAAAAAAGTCAGAGGGTTCCAAGATTATTTGAGTGGTGCGTTCCAAAATTTATCTCAAACTGTTGAAAAACTTGAATTGGTTTCCCAGCCAATAGTTGTAAAACCATCACCTCTAGACGATAAACAACTTAATGAAACAAAGTCAGAAAAGATTCAAGTTCCTGCGCTTTCTGACACGTTCAAACCTGATGAAAAAATTATACGTAGTTGCTTCTCAAGATTCTGCGAGCAACCAGACTTTTATGCTGATCCATGGAAATTAAGGAGAAGTTTGAATCAAACAGATATAGAGGTTCTTGATGATTGGTTTTTCAATATGGGAGGGAGAGGAGCAGTAGAAAGTTTAGGCTCAAGGCCAAAGAATGCATTATTAGCTGCGGGTTTAATATCTACTATTGGAGAACTTTATGGGGATCAATTTCAGACATTAATTCTAGCTTCTGAACCTGAAAGGCTTGGTGAATGGAGAAGAGTTCTTCAAGACTCACTTGGATTAGCTAGAGAAGATTTTGGCCCTAGCAGTGGAATTGTGCTTTTTGAGCGCCCTGAAGGAGTTATTGAAAGAGCTGATAGATTAGAAGCAAATGATGAGGTTCCACTTATAATTGTAGACTCATCAGAAACATCTATTGATGTTTGTATCCTTCAATTTCCTTTATGGATTGCTTTCGTTGGGAATAATGAGGAAATTTATGATGATTTTCAATTAGATTAATGCTAAAAATTTGTTTAATATTTGCTCTCAGTTATTTTTTGGGTTCGATTCCTACAGGATTTATCGTAGCAAAGTTTCTAAGAAATATAGATTTGAGAGAGTGTGGATCTGGCTCTACAGGAGCTACTAATGTACTTCGTAATGTTGGGAAATGGCCTGCGCTATTTGTTTTTATTGCTGATGTTCTAAAAGGTTTTTATGCTGTAAAGATTGCATATTTTTTTCTTGACAATAGCTTAATTGAAGTTCTTGCTGGATTATTTGCCATTTCAGGACATATATGGCCTTTTTGGCTTAAAGGCAAAGGGGGAAAAGCTGTGGCAACTGGGTTAGGAATGTTTTTAGCATTATCTTTGAAAGTTGGTTTCTCATCCCTAGGTATTTTCTTGGTGATTATAAGCACAACGAAAATAGTATCTTTATCGAGCATTATTGCAGCACTATTTTTACCATTTTTAATGTATTTGCATATAGGAACTTTAAATCATCCATATACAGTTATGAGCATTTTGATATCAATACTAGTTATTTGGAAACATAGATCCAATATTGAACGTTTGAGGAATGGAACTGAGCCAAAAATTAATTCTAAAGATTAACTAATACTTTTGCATATATCATTGAATGACTTATTTGGATCACTGGCTCTAGTGATTGGTCTTCCTATTACTAGTTTTGTTGCCCCAAGATTGATCGCTTTATAAGGACTCATAACTCTACTTTGGTCATTAATATTTTTTGGATCAAGTCTTATTCCTGGAGTAATTAATTGAAAATCGCTACCAAAATTGCGTCTTAAGTTTTTAAGTTCCCATGGTGAGCAAACACATCCATCTAATCCTGCATCCAATGAAAGTCTGGCAAGTCTCAGGACATGATCCTCTATCAAAGTTTGCATATCGAATTCATTTTGAAATTGACGATCTGAAAAACTTGTTAAAACTGTAATACCAATTAGTGCAGGGGGTGGCAAGTTAGAATCAGATGCCCCCTCAATTGATGCGTGTTTCGAGATACTTAATGCTTTAGAACCTGCAGAAGCATGCACTGAAATAATATCAACTCCATTTCTTGAGACTTGATAGCAAGCCGATCTCATTGTGTTGGGAATATCATGAAATTTAAGATCTAGAAAAATCTTCTTATTAATATCTTTGAAAGCTTTAATTGCATCGGGACCCTCTCTCGAAAAAAGTTCTAAACCAATTTTCACCCATTTTATTTTAGAGCACCTTTTAATTAGCAATAGAGATTCTTTAAGTTCTAAACCATCAATAGCTACAATAATTTTATCTTCGGGGCTTGAATTGTTCATTTTAATTTAATCTGCAAACCTCAACGACTTTTTTTTGCCAATTTGCAAGATTTTTCCATCCAAATCTTCTTTTGAATCAAGCATAAGATCAGGATCAATAATCTTTTCACCATCTACTCTGACTCCACCTCCCTTAATAGTTCTTTTCGATTCACTACTTGAACTGAAAAGCTTTAGGGCACTGAGCAGATAAAAAAACTTTAATGGGAATTGTATATCTCTCAAAGAGATTGAGGGTATATCTCCAACTTTATCCTTATCGCCTACAAATATTCTTTCACAATTCATCTGAGCCTCCAAAGCTTTTTCATATCCATGGAATGATGCTGTAACTTCTAAAGCCATAAGCCTTTGAAGATACCTAGGCTCTTTCCCCTTAATTAAATTGAGATCACATTTTGTAAGTAGCTCCATGTATGACCTTATTGAATCATCCTTTACTTTTTCTAATTTAGAATACATTGATAAGGGGTCTTCATTTAGACCTACTGTATTGAACTCTGATTTACTCATCTTCTTAACTCCATCCAATCCTGTCAAAATTGGTAATAAGACCCCACATTGTGGCTCTTTTTTAAAGTGTCTTTGTAAATCTCGCCCAATTGCTATATTAAATTTCTGATCAGTTCCACCAAGTTCAATATCGGCATCAACTGCTACTGAGTCATAACCTTGTAGTATTGGATATAGAAATTCATGTAAAGAGATGGGTATGTTTGAATTATATCTATTATTGAAATCATCTTTTGCTAGCATCTGACCTACTGTAGTAGAGCTCATAAGTTCAATAATCGAATTTAAATTTAGTTCTTTCAACCATTCACTATTATGACGAATCTCTAATCTCCCTTTCGATTCAAAATCCAAGATTGATCTATTAGGAGGTTTCCCCATTCCCAATTGCTCTAAATAGGTTTTTGAATTACTTAATACCTCTTTCTCAGACAACTGAACCCTTGTTTTATTTTTTCCAGTAGGATCACCAATCTGTGCTGTAAAATCTCCAATAATTAGGACCGCAGTATGCCCATTATCTTGAAATGACCTTAATTTCCTAAATAAAATACTATGACCCAAGTGAATATCAGTTCCAGTAGGATCAATTCCTAGTTTAACTCTTAATGGCTTTCTATTATTTCTAGATTTTTCAACTTTACATGCCAAAGACTGTTCAGACTTCTGGGTTGGGAATGATTCTGATATCCCTCGCTCTAACCAATAAGGCAACTGTGAATCTACTTTCATATAACTATAAAGTTTGTAGGTGATTTAAGAACTCTTATCAAGCTCATCTTTCATTCTCAATAAAGTTTTATTCATTTGATCAAACATTTGATCTGGAGTTATTCCAAATTGACTTAGTTGAGTTTTAAGCTGCTCAACTGTCATTTTTGCTTGAAAATCCTCTGATAATTCGAATCTCTTCATGAATATTTTATATCTATCCATAAGTGATTCCATTTTTTTTATAAACATTTTCTTACCCTCACGATCAAATTTCCCATAGTCAGAACCAAGCTTCATAAGTTCTTGATAATCTTTAAAAAGCTTTTTAGCTTCCTCTTGAACAATATCTGACTCAAAAAAACTCATCTTTACAAGATCTTCTAAGATTTAATTATCCTTATAAAGATAACAATAATCTTTGCAATACAAGATAAGGTTAATAAAATTTTAGTTTATAAATAATTTAACCACAAATCAAATCTAGCATTTAATATTGCTGTAAATGTTTTTTTTGAGATAATTGTTAAACGACTACAAACTTTCAAAACAAAGACAATTTGAAATATTTGGATCAGAGATTGATTTATCAATCGAGTCTACAATAACTGAAGATATTCAACATACAAAAGATTCAATACTCAATTGGAGAGATCAGATTTATAGATATCAAAGAGAATTAATTACTTATCCTCAAAATATTTCTAAACAAGAAACATTCACCACTAATAATGATAATTATTTACACAAAATTAATCCTTTTTTATTAAAAGCCAATTCAATAAATTTTTGGAGAAGCAATAAGCCAATACATAAGGGATCAGCAATGTATTTTGTATTGGATTCCATCAAAGAAAAACAGATTATACTTTACATTGGAGAAACCTTTGCAGCTGATAAAAGATGGAAAGGAGAACATGATTGTAAGAGGTATGTCAGTAATTACAAAGAATCACTGTCTCATAACAAACTTGTAAGCAAAATAGATATTCGATTTTTCTTAGATGTTCCCAAAGATGTAAAATTAAGGCGTAAATTAGAAAAGAAATTGATCTATATGTGGTTACCTCCATTTAATAAGGAAACCAGAGATAGATGGTCAACTACTTTTACATACAATTAATTTAGTTTCTCTAAATATATGAAATTTTCTATTTTCCAGGAACCACTAAAAAAATGGCAGGGGTCCTCAATAATTTTAGGAATTTGGGAAGAGGATTTAGAAAATCAATTACAACAAATTGATCATTTATTAAATACTAAAGCCCTCCTTCTAAAAATCAAAAATCAGAAATTTAAAGGAGAAAAAAATCAAACTATAAACTTCAATTTTTGCGACCTTGCTTTAGATTCACTTAACCTATTAGGTTTAGGCTCAAAGAAAAATATTGACAATACTTCTTTAAAGAAAAACATTGCAGAACTTTCTCGAAAAATATGCAATAAATATGAAAAATTAAGCATATTATTACCATGGAATGATTTACCAGAAAATTTAATTTACTCTGTTGCAGAATCGATCAAATTAGGGACTTATATAGATAATAGATTTAAAAAGAAACAAGATGATGAAACTGTTATAGAAGAGATTGAATTTATATGTCCAGATGTAAATTCCAATTTCTCATTTGTTGAAGTAAACAATATATGTTCAGGGGTTGAATTTGCAAGAGAACTTGTCGCAGCACCACCAAACAAGCTCACACCACTTGAAATGTCAAAAAAAGCTACTGAAATAGCTAAAGAGAATAATTTAGAAATTAAAATTTTAGAGAGAAATGAATGCGAACAACTTGGAATGGGTGCTTTTTTAGCAGTGGCCAAGGGATCAGATTTAGATCCAAAATTTATACACATTACTTACAGATCAAACACTCCAATAAAAAGGAAAATAGCTTTAGTTGGGAAAGGATTAACCTTCGACTCTGGTGGTTATAACTTAAAAGTCGGAGCTTCCCAAATTGAAATGATGAAATATGATATGGGAGGAAGTGCAACAGTCTTAGGAACTGCAAAAGCAATAGGGGCAATCAAGCCTGATGGACTTGAGATACATTTTATAGTTGCCTCGTGCGAAAACATGATAAATGGTTCAGCTGTTCATCCTGGGGATGTAGTAACTGCATCAAATGGGAAAACTATTGAAATTAATAATACTGATGCAGAAGGGAGGTTAACACTCGCTGACGCTCTAAAATATGCATCTGATTTAAAACCTGATTCAATAGTGGATTTGGCCACTTTAACTGGAGCATGTGTTATTGCATTAGGAAATGAAGTTGCAGGAATGTGGAGCAATAACAAAAAATTGGCTGATGAACTATTAAATGCAGCCTCACAAGTAGAAGAAGGTTTATGGCAAATGCCTCTACAGAAATCTTACAAAGACGGTTTAAAGTCGCATATAGCTGACATGAAAAATACTGGACCAAGGGCAGGAGGATCAATAACTGCTGCGCTTTTCCTTGAAGAATTTTTAGATGAGAATATAAATTGGGCTCATATAGATATCGCTGGGACTTGTTGGGCAGAAAAGAACAGTGGTGTTAATCCATCTGGAGCTACAGGCTATGGAGTAAGAACACTTGTAAAATGGATCAAATCATTAAACTAATTCAAAAGTCTTATTCTTCCCAAATTCTATTTGTTCTAGCATTATCTCCCCATACTTGATCAAGTCTCTGATCTCTTCCACAAGTAAACCTATAAAATTTATACTTTAATTCATTCTTCTCAGCAAAATCTTGGTGATAATTTTCAGCAACCCAGAATTTTGATTTAGGTTTCAAATCCACTTTAATTAAATCAGGTGACACTTTTAACTCTTTTGAAGCATTTAAAATAGCTAATTCAGAAACCTTTTTCTCTAAAGATCCGTCAAAGAAGATAGCAGGTTTATAAGAATTGCCTCTATCACAAAATTGACCTTCATCATCAAAAGGGTCAATATTTCTAAAATAAGCTCTTATGAGTTTATCTAATTCAACCATTTCAGAATCATAGTCAACTAAAACCACTTCCTGATGACCATCATGGTTTTCATAATTTGGATTCAAAATTGAACCACCCGAGTAACCACTTTTTACAAAATTAACTCCATCTAAAGACTCCAAATCATGCTCCATACACCAAAAACAACCTCCAGCGAAAATAATCTCATCCGCTTGAACTAGATAAGGATTCAAAAATATTGAAAATACAATAAAAAAGGAAAAAATTAATTTCATAAATAATATAATCTCTTAATTATGTTAATGAATTTAGAATCTCTTCAGCAGTTCTTCTCACAACGCCCGCTTCACCTAATTCTTTTTTGAGTGATAAATAACCTTTTTTAATTTTCTTATTTTCGTTTTTTTTCTCTATGAGGTAACATGACTTTTTGAATATTTTCTCAACTTCAAAATCCTTCTGAACAAATTCAGGGATTACTAATCTTTTCATTAATAAGTTAACTGGGGAGATATATTTAACTTTAAAATTTAGAATTTTTTTTGCGATAAATGCTGTAACTCTACTTACCCTGTATCCAACTATTTGAGGAACTCCATATAAAGCTAATTCCATATTTACGGTACCTGACTTACATAAAGCTAACTTAGATAAAGCATAAATATATTTTTTATTTTGCTCAATCTCATCAAGACTAATTACCCTTCCATTAACTTCATATTCAATCAAGACTTTCTGGAAAGTTTTATCAAAGGATCTTCTACAAGAGGGAATGAAAACAATCAAATTCGGATATTTGTCCTGAATCTTTTTTGCGACTTTTATAAAGACAGGTAAAATATATTTTAATTCTTGTGGCCGAGACGCAGGCATTAGCAATAGGATATCCTGATTTGCCTTTAGTTTTAAATATGACCTTGATTCTTTTTTTGTAGGTAGTTTTTTTGTCAAATCAACCATAGGATGCCCTACCCAAAAAACATTTCCTCCTCTTTTTTTGTAAAAATCGGCTTCTTGTTTGAAAATCGCGAAAATTCTATCTGAAAAACTAATGAGATTTGTTGTCGAATTGTTCCCAACCCTCCAAGCCCACTCCTGTGGTGCTATGTAATAATAAATTGGAATTTTTTTATTAAATTGTCTTACTTTGCTACCAATTTTTATATTTGGCCCCATATAGTCAATTAAAATTAAACAATCAGGGGATATATTATTTAAAAGTTTATAAAAAGTCTTTTGAATTTTTAATGTAGGAATAATTAAAGGTAATGCCTCCCATATACCAATTGCGCTGATAGGAGTTGTATCGTGAAGAATATTTACTCCTGCTTTTCTCATCCTTTCACCACCTAAGCCACATATATCTAGCTTTATTGATCTTTTTTGGGCCTCCTTTATTAGTTCACTTGCCAATAAACTCCCATGTAAATCTCCTGAAACTTCACCAGTGCTAATAAAGATCTTTTTTCTCATGAATTTATTGTTGGCATTGGTCCGCGTCTATTCCTTTGAATTGATTTTTTCACAAATTCACATAATTTCATTGATGAGAAATCCAAATCTTCAGCCATAGCCAACTCAATAGCATCAGATATTACATAATCTGATTTAAAAAGTAAATTCCAAATCTTTTGAAGCAACTTCAGATCGAGTTGATTGTTACCAACCAAACCACTTCTTTTTATGCCAACTCTATTTAAACCTCTTAGCCTTCCAGGATGTCCCTCAGCTAAACTAAAAGGTGGTACATCCCTATCAACTCTTGTCATACCTCCCACCATGGCTAAGTATCCAATTTGAACAAACTGATGGATTCCTAAACAACCTCCAATTATTGCATTGTCTTCAATCCTTACATGACCTGCCACCTGCACACTATTTGAAATCACAATCCCGTTTGAAAGTTCACAATTATGACCAATATGAGTGTAGGCCATCAATAAGTTGTTATTCCCAATTACAGTCTTTTCACCCTCATGAGTTGCTTTATTGATGGTTACACACTCCCTAAATGTATTGTTGTCTCCAATAATAACCTCAGTTGAAGCTCCCTTATATTTTAAATCTTGAGGATCTAATCCTATAAAAACATTAGGATATATCTTATTGTTTTTACCAATTTTTGTTTTGCCCTGAATTACAGAATTAGAACCTACTGAAGTTCCTGATTCTATAACGACATCGGGACCAATTATTGCCCCTTGACCAACAAGGACATCTGGATGTATTGATGCGCTTGGATGTATTCCCCCAGCAATAATTTCTGAATTATGATTGAAATTTGTACTTCCCATTTTCAATCCATTAAAGAAAACATTAATTCACCAGAACATACTAATTTCCCATCTACATGCGCCTCGCCCTTTACCTTGCCAAACCTTTTTCTTTTAATACTCATTAATTCACAGGTGATTACCAGCTGATCTCCAGGCACTACAGGTCTCCTAAATTTAACATTATCAATACCAGCAAATACAAAAAGACCCTTTGGGAGATCTGGCATTTGTGTAACTATTAATCCACCCACTTGCGCCATTGACTCAACAATTAAAACACCAGGCATCAAAGGTCTATCTGGGAAATGGCCTTGAAATTGTGGCTCATTTATTGTGACATTTTTTATAGCTACTGCCTTCTTTCCATCTATGTGTTCGATTACTTTATCTACTAAGGCGAAAGGATATCTATGAGGCAGCAGACCTAGTATATCCTCGGATGATAGCTTCATAGAATTGAGAGAATTTTTATTTTCCAAAAGTAAATTTTTAACTTTTTAGTGAAGAGGCTAATAAAGCATTTAAAGAATGAGATCCCTTATAAACCATTATTTGAGCCTTAGGTAACCCTACCAAAGCCAGGTCCCCAATTAAGTCTAATATTTTATGTCTTAT
>MDSZ01008290.1_pt1 | contig 23300 bp, 25 predicted proteins | sample 811201 | NCBI WGS metagenome assembly MDSZ01 (sample SAMN05326647, study PRJNA326480) | marine metagenome | isolation source: seawater | place: Indian Ocean: North | collected 2010
AAAAAATAAATTTTTAAATTTTAAATTTATTGAAATTCATTTTTTGTTGCTATTGCCCTTATTGTATATTTGCCACTCGGCTCTATAAGAAAAATTATTTTTTTGCAAAAAAGTTTTGATTTTTTTATTAAGTTTAGGAGCGATTTTTTTGAAAAGACGTGGAGATGCTCTATAAAAAACTCCTCTCTTTGAGGCCCCTTTATTGATGCTTTGACAGAGGGTACTTCTATGTAGACAAAACCATTATTTTTTAAAAAGTTTTTAGCCTTATTTAACATTTTTATTGGCTCAGGTATGTGTTCCAAAACTTTATTAAGTGTTATAATTTCATATTTAGCTTTGGTACTAAGATTCATAAAGTCCAAATTTAATGTTTTGATTTTTATATTCGCTTTAATATGGTGAATATGATTAATATCAGGGTCAAGTGCAGTTACATTCCACCCATTTTTTTTTGCACGCCATGGGAAAATACCAATACCTGAACCAATATCTAAAAGATGAGGTTTATGTTCTTTACCAAAAAAAAAATCTGTATGTTTTTTTATAAAATTAAATCTTTTTTCATTATCAGATTCTTTTTTTGGTAAATTGATTATCTTATCAAATATTACTTTCATTTTGTTACCGTAAGTAGCGATACTATATTTACCTTCATAAAACTTTCTATAATCAAAACTCATCACTGAAAACATATGATTACAACTCTGACATTCCCAAAATTCTCTGTAATATTTTTCTTTGTTAATATTAAAATCAGTTTCTTGTTTTGGTTTTTTTTTGTATCTAAATTTTATGATGAATTTTGAACTTCCACATAATTGACATTTTTTATAAGTAATCATTTAAGCTAAATGTAACAATGCTATTTAATAAAAAATTTTTTTATAAATGGCTTAAAAAAAAATAATATTAATACTATGAAAAAGTTAAAAAATTTACTTACGAATCTATGATAAAAATCAAAAAATTTAAAAAACTTAATTTCATTTTCTAAATCTCTAATTTTTTTTATATTGGAATTTTTTTTTAACTCATAATTAAGCTTTTCTTCTGATATTTTATATAAAGAATAATCTTCTTTAAATTTATTTTTAATATCTTCAACTTGAGTAATTGATAATTTTTTTTTAATTTTTGTAAAATCATTAAAATTAAAATGATTATCAATAATTCTAGGGAAATATTTTTTTTGTTTAAGTTTTAAAAACAGAGCACAGTCAAAAAATCTTTCAATTGGAAGTATTAAAAGAGAGCCATCAATAATTTTTTTTTTAAAAAAATTTTTTCTATTTTTTATATTAGTTTTGTAAAAAAGAAAATCTGTTTGACTATCAAATAGCTCTTTATGTTCATTATCTTTATTCCATAATTTACTTTTCAATAATCTTTCAATATATATATTAAAGTTTAACCTTTTGTGATCGCTTTGAAAATTCTTTTTTGAAGTACAAAGAAAATTATAATCAGAAATTATCTTATTGATTGGATCTTGAATAAAAATTAAAAAAGTAAATTTTTTTCTAGAATTAAAAATTGATAAATTAAACCTTGAACTAAATAAAACTTTTCTTCTTGGATGTATTTTTAGTAAATGCTCAAAATCATTTAATTTATAATTTTTTTTTTATAGAATTATATTCATCTCTCTCCGGTAAATAACCAAAGTCTCCTTCATTTCCATAATTAAAATTCCATTGGAATGATGAATGAAAAGGGATTTTTTTCTCCTCAGTAAAATGTTTAAATGCGGTTGTGACAATTAGCATTTATTCTATTATTTAAATTTCTTTATATTTGACATTATGAAGTCTTCGTATCCAGGTATTTTAGTTTCTAATTTTGTATTAAAAATTATTAACAACCCAGTTGGACTAATTTTCTTTTCAGGTAGAAAATAAGAGTCATCAAATTTATCTAAAAATTTAAACTTGTAATTTATAGTTGATTTAGAAAATAATTTACAAATTTTTTCAATTGATGGTAGTTCTATATTCCTTTGGTCTATTGTAGTTCTAGACTCATCATAACTTCCAATATTTACCCTTATCTTAAATACTGTATTTGGTTGAAGAATATTTATTAGACTATCTAATTCTAACTTTTTTTTAACATTCCTTTTTATTAAACTATCAAAATTAAAAATTTTGAGAATATTATCAAAATTAATTTTTTCTAACTGATTTATTCTTATAAAATTTGGATCAAATATCTTATTCTGATGAATTGAAATAAATTTTGATTTATATTCTTCATCTTCATAAGCAATAAATTTAAAGTTTTTTGCTAAAATATTTCTCTTCTTCAAAAACTTTAGTTTCTCGTATGTAAGACCAATTCCACAATAACATTCGAAAATTTTATTAATCGATTTATCACTAATTAAAATATTTTTAATTAAATCAGAAATCTCTTCTACTGAATTTCTTTTTATCCAAAAGAAAAGGTCTGTATTATTTATTTTTTCAACTTGATACCTTTCTTGTTGACTTCTTAACAAAACTAAATAGCAAAGCTCTTCAGTAGTATGTCTAAGAAAGTCTTGAAGCGGCATATATAAAAGCGGATCTTCTGAACCTTTTTGGTAAACAAATTTACCTGCACTCCACAATAATTTTTTTTCTTTCATCACACCAATTTATTTAAGTTATTAACAAATGCGCAGTCCTTAACTTTTGAATAAATAATATGATAACATCCTGTTTCCTGAAGTTGTTTCTTACTAATTCCAACATAACTTTTTAACTGAGTGCTCTGCAAATCAGGTATAAAATCAGAAAAATAAAGATTTCCTTCATTAATTGAATTTAAAATTTTATATAAATCATTTTTTGAAAAAAAATAAAAGGGTGATTGGCCGTGAGAAATTCTCCAGAATCCTTGATCTTTATTCGTTACCCACAAAGCTAATACTGAAAAGTATTTGGTTGATTTGAAAATACGCTTTAAAGTAGAAATGGGATCTTTTATATGATTACAGATACCAACTGATAAAGAAATATCAAATTCATTTTCTTTAAAATTTAAATCGCTACCTTCTTTGCAAATTAAATTAAAAAAATTTTGATCAAAGGTTTCATGAAAAAGTCTAGAAGCTGTTAAACAAAGTGAAGAATGATCTAATCCAGTATAATCAATAATATCTTCTATCTTAAATTCACCTTTATATAGAATATCAATTATGACTTTTAAAAAATCAAGATGCTCTGAAACTGAGCATCCATGATCAAAAAACTTTATTCTTTCTGTAAACTTGTTTAAAGAAAAAAAATATTTCAACAAGTAAGAAATTAATAAATCAATCTGAGGACTTCTTGTTTGAAGAATCTTAAATTTTGAATTTGAGAATGAATCTTTATTGATACCATTTTTTTTCAGGAATTTGTAAAGTTTTTTATCCCTCCATTTTAAAATTTTGTCTAAATAACCACCGCAGTGTAAGATATGATCATCTGCACAAAGCGGATAAGTATGAAAAACTTTTTTATCAACCTTATCTATAAATTCGTACTTTGCTTCAACGTTAAGTAACATCACTTGTTTAGAGTCTGACGACTGATCAAAATAAATTGTCTTATCAGAGTATGGGCAAGGATCATGCTTCGAGAATGTAAATTTCATTTTCTATATATTTTTTAAATTTAAATTAAGTTCATCAAAATAATATTTTTATAATCTGTTAATTTTTTTCTCATCATCTAACCATAGAATCACTTCTAACTTTTCCTCAGATAAATATTTTAAAAATAAACTTTCTTTGCCTTTTTCAACTAAAAAAATAAAAAATCTTTTTGTAATTTTATTTTTTATTAAAACTGGTCTTAAATTAAAATTTTTTAATCTTCCATTTAATGATGGAGTTGCATAAAATCCCCAATTTTTTTTTGTGACATCGTATTCACCACCTTTTTTTGTTACAAAGGTTATTTGTTCATCTGATTCAAGAAAAATTTTTCCAAAATCTTTTATTTTAAATTTTTTACCATTACCAACTTCAAATTCTCTTGGTTTTTTTTTAAAAAATGTCTTCATTCCCACTTCCAATCGTCAATAAGAAAATTTTTGATTTTCCAAACTCCATCAATTTTTTTCCAAATTTTTAAGTTTCTATGCATCTCAACAATCTCATTAAACCTATTTTTTTTAATATTAGTAAAATTACAAAAGCTTTTAATATCTCTTAGAGGAGTTTCATTACCCATCCTTTTTATAATTTCTATCGCTTTAACTCTATTTAATCTCTTATTTCTAATCTCTATTGCTAAGTTATCGAAGGTCCTTGTAAATCCAAATTTAAACCATTTTAACCAATGATGAATAGAAATAAGATTATCATCTAGATCTGCAAATTCATAAAAACCTATTTTTTTGAATTTTGTATCATATTTAAACCCATACTTTTCTGAGATTTTTTTTATTTTTAATGGATCCCAATTAAAAAAATAACCTAAAAATATTCCAAATATTTTTGTTTGGTTGTTTTTTTCATTAATTTTCATAGAGTAGGGTGATAAGTCATTTTTTGATAAATCCTTACTAATCCAATCTTCCATCTTGGTACCGTTAGTTGCTCCATAATTTCTTATCCAATTAGAATTAATGTATTTATTAAAGTCTTTTTTTTCACCTCCATATTCAAAGGCAGAGTTTTCCCCCCATACTATTAAAGAAACTTTAAAATATTGAGCCATTTTTATAGGTAGATTATAAATTGCAAGATGCATAGGTATTAACGGAGTCCCAAATTTTTCAAAAGATTTTAGCATTAACTTTGATTCAACTTTTGGATTAACAGTAAAATCAATATGATCTACACCTAGATTAACTAAATTTTTAAGGTTGCTTTCACCAATTTTTGTTCTTTCTGGAGTCTTCCATGTAATAGCCAATGGTTTTAAATTATATTCTAAACATTTAATTACTTGCCATGTACTATCTTTTCCTCCACTTACAGGAATGATACAATCATAAATATTTTTTTTTTTTTTTTTTTTTTTAACAAGTTCTGCAAACTGTTTTTCTCTATCAATCCAATTAATAATTTTTTTGGTTTTTGATTGATTACATGCATTACAAATTCCTTTAGAGTCTATTTTGAGATTAGGACGTGTGCTTGGAAGAACACAATATTTACACCACTTAATCATTGAAAATTTTCAATAAATAATTTTGCATTAATAAAATTAAATAAAAACTTACTAAAACTATTTGTTAGATCATTTCTGAATATCTTTGATACCTTGTCACGATTAATAATTTGAAAAATTTCACCATCCTCTAAAAGAAAATCTTTGGTATCGTTATTTTCAAAATCCAAATAGCTATTTAGTGGCACATTAAAACCTACTTTTCTTGGATTTTTCAAAATTTTTTGAGGTGCAATATTTTTAAGAGCATCTCTTAATATAGTTTTTGCCAGCCCTTTTTGAATTAGATATTCTGTTGGAATAGTTAAACTAAAATCATATAATTTTGAGTCCAGAAAAGGTGACCTATTCTCAACTGAGTAATACATTGAATTTAAATCATCTTCATGAAGTATAACTGGCACAGACTCGTTGAACATCTCATTAGCCATTCTATTTCTCAAAAGAATTTTAGAGTAATTAATTTCATTAAAATTTTCATCAAAGTTTTTACGTAAAAGACTTAAAAAAAAATCTCTATTTAAATAGATATGTTTTCTATTTTCTTTATTAGAAAAATAATCTGGATCTTTAAGGAATGGATTTCTTATATTTACACCAATCTGATCATTCCAGTTTCGTAAACATTCTTTATATTTTTTATAATGATTTTCTTTAATATAATAAAGATAAGCATTATGGTGGTCATAGTAACCACTAAAAATTTCGTCAGCACCTGTACCGCTAATTGAAACTTTATAACCTTCATCACTAATTTTCTTCATTAAACACCATTGGGCATAATAGGTGATTGTTAAAATTGGAGAATCGTGGTAAATAATTTGTTCTTTTAGATTTTGTAAAAACTTATCCTTTGTTAAATTTATTTTTGTAACTTTAATTTTCATTTTTTTCTCAACGTGTTCAATCATATCTAATTCTTCATATCTTTCATCATCATTTATTATTGAAAAACCGTGAACATTATGGTTAAAACATTTTTGGGATATAGAAATTAATGCATTAGAATCTATTCCTCCACTTAAACAAAAGGCTATTGGTACATCAGACCTTAATCTTAATTTCACAGATTCTTTCAATAAATCTAATGTTTTCTCAGTAACTTCATTATATGATAATTTGTAATTATATTTGTCAAAAGTAGGTTGCCAATATCTCTTTTTATGGATTTTAATTTTTTCATCAATTTCGTAAAAATAACCACTTTTAATTTCATATAAATTTTCAAAAAAAGTTTCATTAACTTTGTAAATAGATTTATAACCATTCACTAAATATCTCTTAAGATGATCATAGTTAATTGATAATTTTTTACCTAATAATGCAAAAATAAATTTTATTTCAGAACCAAAAAAAATTCCTTTTTCACTTTTATAGTAAAAAAGAGGTTTTTCTCCAAATCTATCTCTACATAAAAAAAGTTTTTTTTTTTTATTATCATAATAGGCAAATGCCCACATACCCTCACATTTACTAACGGCTTCAATTCCACTAGATTTAATTAAGTTGAATAATACCTCAGTATCTCCAGACGTTTTAAATTTAGTAGTCTTTTGTAATTTTTTTTTTATTTCCAAATAATTATAAATTTCTCCATTGAATGATAAAACATTTTTTAAATCATCATAAAAAGGTTGATTTGATTTATCACTTTTATCAATTATGCTCAACCTTGAGTGGAGTAAAGCAAAATTTATATTATCTTTTGATTTAAATAATCCAGTTGCATCAGGACCCCTCCTTCTCATTAAATCCTGACAAGTTTTCAAATTTTTCTCAGGTATCTGTTCCTCTCCGAAATAGCCAGCAACACCACACATTTAATCTTTTACCATTGTTAAATTTATTAGTTCTCCTTTATTTATTTTTTTTGAAGAAGTCTTATCAAGAAATAAATGTATTTTTGTTGGACTTGTTCCGTTCAACTCAGGTCTTAAAAAAACGAGATCGTTGATATTAATTTTTTTTCCCTTTTTTATCGTTTTTTTAGCATAAATACTTCTTCTATAAAGCTCTCTATTTTTTTTTTCATGAGAGGTAATATCTTTTCCAAGATGCATATTTTTTTTTAGATTTGGTTTTATTTGTTCTTTATCCCTAATTTTTTTAACCATTTCTTTTAACTCTAGATAATCAAGAGAGATGTGGTGATCTCTAAAATCTGAAAAGTTTTTATCAAGTGTAAAATGTTTTTCAATAACTTTAGCTCCGAAAGAAATTGAATCTATGGCTGAGTCAATTCCAATTGTATGATCAGAAAAACCGGGAAAATCACAAAATTTAGATAAAAATTTAATAGAATTTAGATTTACTGATTTTTTTTTAGTTGGATAATCAGAGACACAATACATAAAGCAAATTTGGCTTTTAAATTTTTTTAAATCATTCTTAAAAAATTTAAGAAATTTTTTTATTTCTGATTCAGTTACCATACCGGTTGAAATTAAGATTGGTTTATTATATTTTAAAATTTCCTTAATCAGTGGGAAAAAAGTAAAATCTCCTGAAGATACTTTAAAAAAACACACAATTTCTGATAACCATTTTACACAACTCAAATAGAATGGTGTTGATGAAAAAAATATTTTATTTTTAACAGCATAGTCATGCAACTCGAAAAAATCATTTTTTTTTAACTCAAACTTTTTTAATAAATCAAGTCTTGATTTATCCTGACTTCTTACAAGTTCACTGGGTTTAATTGTTTGAAATTTTACACAATCAGCACCAGCTTCTTTTGCTAAATCAATCATTTTTTTTGCATTGTCAATTGATCCCTCGTGATTATTCCCAATTTCAGCTACAATAAAAACTTTTTGTTTTAAATTTAGTTCAGGGATCATTTCTATGAAGAACAATTGAGCTATTAATAAATTTAAAACCTAATTTATTATAGAATATTTGAGCACCAATATTAGAGGCTTGTGTTGTTGCAGATAAAATCTTAAATTTTTTATTCCTTAGAAGATAACCAATCATTTCAGAAGCTACTTTTTTTTTTCTAAATAATGGATGTACTACAATGAGATCAATGATAGCCTCACCTTTTTTTAAAATATATAATAAAAGTCCTCTGATTTTTTTCTTAAATTCATAAACTATTAAACCATCTCCTCTTTTACCCATAAAAAAACTCTCTATCCATTTATATTTAACAAGAGAAGCTGCTTCCTTCTTAATATTTTTATCTAAGTGAAACCTAGAATTTTTTATAAATTTTGATAAATCTAAAACCGATTCCAAATCACTTCTTTCAAAAAACCTACAATTTTTACTATCAAGTTTACTTTGACCATCAATAGAAAACTTAATTGGATAATCTATGCAGCGAAAGTTATGTTCTTGCAAGTAAATTGACTCAAGATATTCCGTTGATTTTAGTTTGCACGTTATAAACCCTCTAGGGAATTTTATACTTTTTTTTTTTATGGGTCCTTTTATATTAAGATTGTAACAGTTTTTTTTTAATACATTGGTAAGCCATTCATCTTTAAGGATTTTAAAATTCATTTTTCAGCCCTACGATACCACTCTATATATTTTTTAACTCCCTTATAAATATTGTATTTTGGGTTGTATCCCAAAATATTTTGAGCTTCTTTTATATCTAATGTTCCTCTAAAAGGCATAAGTTTATCTCTCTTTTTAAACTTTATCTTTACGTTAAATTCGGTTGCAATAAATTTAGCTAAATTAATAATTTTTTCAGACTTTCCATAAGTTAGATTAAAGATTTTGTTTAAAGATTTTTTGTTTTTTATTACCAATTTAATACCTTCAATGAGGTCATCAATGTATGTAAAATCGAGTGATTCACTTCCATCCCCATCAATAATTAAATTTTCAGATCTCAGAGCATTTTCAACAAAAATTTGAGAAACTCTCCTGCTTATACATCTCTCACCATATAGTGCAGATGGTCTTATAATGGTATAATTCATATTAAAAACTTGACCATATGCAGCAACTAATTTTTCACCAGAGTATTTCAATGCACCATAAATACCTAGTGGATTACAATTTTCTTTTTCATTGACTTTTTTTTTTTAAAATTTCCATAAACCATTGACGATGAAAAATAAATAAAATGTGTATTTGTATCTCTTAATGCATCAAGAGAGTTTTCTAACGTTCTTAAACTATGATCAAAAGTGTTATATGGATCTTTATTTGCTTTTCCTGCATGTGCAACTGCGGCCAAAAAAATGGTTACATCAGCTTTTATATTATTCAGATGTCTTGTAAGAAGAAAATAATCACGGGCATCTACTACATGAACATCTACTTTATTTTCTCTAAGTAAATTTATTCTCTGATTTAAAAAAGATAGATACAAGTCCTTATTTGTTGAATTTTCTGAGCACGATAATTCTCCAAGATTATTAACTTGTAAACTATCAAAAACAAATACGTTCGCCCCACTTTTTTTTAAACTAATAGCTAAATTATGACCTATAAAACCTGCACCACCAATTAAAGCAATTTTTTTATTTTTTAGATTCATACCAGAGCTTTCAAAATATTTTTTAAATTAGTAGCCATATATTCGATTTCCTTTTTTTGAAGATGAGGTCCCAATGGTAATGACAATGAATTATTACTAATAACATAAGAGCATGGGAATTGATTTTTATTAAAACCAAACTTTCTTTTGTAATAGTTAAACAAGGGAATTGGACCCGGATAATAAATGCTTGATCCAATTCCTTTATCTTTCAACATAAGTAAAATTTTATTTCTTTGCTTACTTAATTTACCCTCTAATATAAGTGTTATACAATAATATGAATTGTAAGCTTGTTTGTTTTGATAATCAAGAATTCTGATAAACTTAGTGTTACCCATTTTTTTTTTAAAATAAATCATATTTTTTCTTCTAAGTTGAATAAATTTTGGAAGTTTTTTTAATTGCTCAATCCCTATTGCGGCCTCTAGCTCATTCATTCTAAAATTATAACCTAGTAAATTTACATTATATTGTCCTGGAACTTTTCTCTGTTCAAGAGTTCTATCATACCCAAAAGCTTTTAACTTTTTTATTTTATCGATGATTTGTTTTTTTTTTGATATAACCATACCACCCTCAGCAGTAGTGATATGTTTTACAGGATAAAATGAAAATGAGCCAATGTCTCCATGCAAACCTACGTGTTTGTTCGCAAATTTTGAGCCAAGAGCAAGTGCGCAATCTTCAATTAAATAAATTTTTTTTTTTTTACAAAAATCTACCACTTTTTTCAAATTAATAGGTATTCCGATGTAATGGACTATGCTTAATGCTCTAGTTCTTGAGGTTATTTTCTGCTCCAGTAAATTTAAATCAATATTTCCTGTTTCAAGTTCACAGTCTACAAACACTGGTTTAGCCCCTACATACTCGACTGAATGAACCGTTGCTACATGTGATTGTGCGGGAACAAGCACTTCATCACTTTTTTTAATTCCCAATGCTATCAAAGCTAAATGCAATCCAGCTGTGCAAGAAGATAAGCTTGTAGAATATCCACCTCCAACAAATTTAATAAATAATTTTTCAAAATCTTGGCACTTTTTCCCATGAACTAATTGCGTTCCACTAAGCACTTCTAGAACTGCATTTTTTTCATTTTTGTCTATTAGTGGTTTACCAAATGCAATATTCATAATTACAATTTGATTGATTTTTCTATGTCCAAGCAAAGCTTCATAGTTTGAAACATTTCATCGTGAGAAATTATTAGTTTTTTGTTCTTATTTATGGATTCAAGAAAATTAGAAATCATAACATGTTTTTTAATCCCAGGATATTCATTTGTATCATTTTTTTTTGTTATTGTTCTATCTTTTTTTTTTGTCAAAAAGAAACTTGAGGAATAAGATTGCTCAAAAGTTCTTATGTCACCGTAAATCATAATTCTATGAGTATGAGGATATACACAACCAAAATTAGAACTTATTTTAACTACACTACCATCAGCAAATTTTAGTAGTGAGACAACAAAATCATTAATTTTATTTTTCATTGATCTTGTGCAAATATTATTGGCATAAGTAGTGATTTTTTTGGGATATGATTTTTTTAACCAAAGCAATAAATCAATCATATGGATTCCACCCCCCCGAGTGGCTGAGTAATTTTTTATTTTTCCCCTCCACCCATCTAAAAGTTTATGAACTCTTCCATAATTATAATCAAATTCCATATAATAAATACTTCCAAAATAACTATTTTCAATTTTTTTCTTTAATTTTTGAAATCTTGGAGAAAGCCTCAATAGTGTATTTGTAGTCATTTTCAAATATTTTTTTTTGGACAAAATATTCTTAATCTTTTTTAACTCATTATAACTATTACAGATTGGTTTTTCACAAAATACATTTTTTTCATTATGTAGTGCTCTCTCAATTTGATTGAAATGGTTATTATCAAATGAGGCAATTGAAATAATATCAATTTCACTATCATCAATCATTGACTTACTATTTTTATAAATCTTTTTTACGGGGTATTTACTTTTTATTTTCTCAATTTTTTTTACATCAAAATCACAAATTGAAACTGATTTAACTAAGGGTGAATTTAAAAAACCAATTAAATGTTGTTCTCCAACTCCTAAACCAATAACTCCCACATTAAATTTTTTCAAAATAAAACTAACCTTACCAATTCTCTAAAATATCATTAATACTTAAGTTGTTAACATTATGTTTTTTTTTAATAAAGAATTTTAACTTAGTAAAATCATCTATTGTATCAATTGAAAGCTTAGGATATTCATGTTTGTAAGGACATTTAAAATTAAAAATATTGTATTTTGAAAAATTCTTATAGAAGTATTTAGTTACATGTTCTTTTTCATCTTTTTGTAAATTTTTAGTTTTTATTGGCTGAAAAATACTTGATGAAATAATTTCTACTGATTGACCATTTGGAAATGATTTTGGAAAAACATTTGTCACAATATCTTTATTATTGTTCTTAAAGATTTCAAGCATACCTTCAATCAATTCAGGTTCAATTAATGGGCTATCTGCAGAAATTCTGATAATAGCATCATAATTAAAGTTTTCTAAAAAACTTTTGTACCTCTTAAAAACATTATTTAAATCACCTCTGTAGTATCTAATCTTTTTTTTTTTACAATATTCCTCAATTAAATCATCTGAGGACCTATTTGAAGTTAGTAAAAAAATATGTTTTGAAAGCGATGTTCTTTTTAATCTTTCAATAACAAGATCAAGCAAATATTTTCTTCCAATCTTTTTTAAAACCTTACCCGGTAATCTTTTAGATGATAGTCTCGCCTGAATCCCGATACAAATATTCATAAATTATCTAAAAACCTTCTTATTAATTCCGCGTTTTTAAAATTTGTGTGATTTGAATTTTTATTTACTGACTCAATTAGATTATAAAATGACAGTATCCTATCGTCAGATATGTTTCTTTCATCTAAATTCTTAACTTCCTTTTTTAAACCATCCTTAAAAATGACTAAGTTTTTATCTTTTGATGAAAAGGGATGAAAATAAGACAAAGTTGCGTGTTCTTTTTTGCAATCAATACCAATTGAATGTTCTGATTTTTTAATTCTTAAATTTCTGATAATTTTTATATTAATCAAAGTTTGCTTTAACTTAAAAGTTAAATGACAACTATTTTTCAAAATTTTTTTTTTTAAACATAACATTGAAAATAAATCTTTTATGTCTAACAGAAAAATTAGGTAATCTATAGTATGACATAAAAGTTCATTTGCGATGCCACCTCCTTTTTTCTTTGTTGCTTTCCAACCATCTTTTTTTTTTGAGTTAATTAACCAGTTAATATCAATTTTATTAATGTCTTTATTTCTTTTTAATATTTTTTTTAATTCATTCATTAAAAATTCAAACCTAAATTCATAGTTAACAATATTTAACAATTTTTTTTTATCAAATTTTTCTGCCAAACCATTAATTTGCGAAAAGTTCAAACCCATAGGTTTTTCACAAATTACATCTTTTTTAGCTTCGTAAACTTTTTTTAAATATTTTGAATGAGTAAAAGTAGGAGAACAAATATCAATCAAGTTATTTTCCGTAGAGGAAATCATTTTTTCAACATTTTTATAAATTTTACAATTTAGTGAATATTTTTTTTTTAGCAGTTTCGCTTTACCTGATCCATTATCAAAAATACCTGTAATTTTAAATTTTTCAGATTTTTGATAAGCTGGAATATGAACACTCCCGCCAAAATTTAATCCTATAATACCAACCTTAAACAATTAATAAAACTTTGGTTTAGGGAGTGGAACTAAAATTTTAGATTTAAATTTTTTTTTTCTTAAAATTGAAATAATTTCCTCTGCATAGTGCCATGATAACATAATTGCTAAATCTGGAGGATTTTCAAACATTTCTTTTTCATCAATAATTGGAATTTTCATTCCTGGTAAAAATTTTTTTATTTTTAACGATGTACTTTGTTCAGCAATATATGACATTTTTTTTTCATCAATTTTACAATAATTCAAGAAAGTACTACTTCTTCCTGGACAACCAATTCCAATTACTCTCTTGTTTTTTTTCTTATATTCATAAATAATCTCAAGAACTTTTTTTTTATTATTTTTAGTTGCCGTGGAAAAATTTTCTAAAGTTAATTTTGGATTTTTAAAGAACTTTTTTTCTGCATCTAAGGAATCATTAACAATATTTTTTATTTTATACCTTCCTTTTCTTGAAGTATAAACTCTTATTGATCCACCATAATTCTTAATAAATTCAACATCAAAAATTTCTAAATCATAAAAATCAAATAATATCTGTAATGATTTTAGTGAATAATATTTCAAATGTTCATGGTAAATTGAATCATATTGCAAAGTCTGAAAAAGATTTATCAAATAATGTGACTCCGAAATGAAAACACCATCATTGTGCAGTAATTTTTTGATTCCTTTTATTATTGAGTATAAATTTGGAGTATGAGCAAATACATTAGTTGCTGTAATAATATATGAAGGACCAAATTTTTCTAGAATATTTGATGCAGTTTGTTCATTAAAAAATAATTGGAGAGTTTTAATACCATCCTCATTTGCGATTTTTGATATATTTGTTGGCTCAACTCCCAAAACTTTAAATCCAAATCTTTTAAAACCTTTCAATAAAGTTCCATCATTTGAACCTATATCTACACATAGAGACTTTTTTGGTATATTTAACTTTTTAACAGCCATCTCAGATGTGCGAAAAAGCTTTTCTACCAATGTTTTAGTTATACCACTTCTATATGGATACTTTCTGAAAAAAAGAGTTTTTGGAGGAACTGCATAGTCAATCTGTCCTAAAAAACAGTTTCCACAAAACATAAAGTTTAATGGGAATTTTTCCTCTTTTTGACTCTTTTTTTCTAAAATTGAATCACATGGAGGTTGTTTTCCTAAATTAATACCTCTAAGTAACTTTTTTTTACCACATATTTGGCAATTTGTTATTCTTCCTAACTTTACATTATGAATTTTTTTCATAAACAAATCTATCAAGTTTTTTTGCAGCAATTACTGGAAAATAGTTTTCACGATACAGTCTCAACGCATTATTAACAATTTTATCTTTTAGTTCATAATCTGTTACTGTCATAATCATTTTATTAACAAAATCAAAAGAGGAATTTGACAAATACGCACTGTATCCATCTATCAAAAAGGGATTCCCTTCTTTGGCACTTTTATCAGCTACTATTGGCATTTTTGAAGCCATGCAACTCACTAATCTGCATCTATTTCCCACTGGGATATTTCCTGGAAAAATTACAGCAGAGGACTTTGATGTAATCTTATTTAAATTTTCAACAAATCCATAATATTTCATCTCAGGGAATTTATTGATATCTATTTTGCTTAGATAACTATTTTCTGATGAATGTCCAACAAGACTTATTGAAAAGTTATCATTTCCCATTTTCTTAATTAGTAATGGGTATATTTTTTTAAAAAGCATATATAAAGCTGATTTAGAGCCTAAACCTGCTAAATTTCCAAAAAACAAAAAGTTAGGTTTTTTAACTTTTTTAATTTTTACTTTTGAAAAAATTCTTGGCCAAGGATAAGGAAGAAATTTTGAATTAATTCTCATTTTCTTTAAAATTTTTTCTGATGACTTTGATGAAACAACAATTCTATCAATACTTTTTAAAATTTCTTGATATTTTTGCTTAAATAAAAAATTTTGGTAAAAATTATATAAAAAATGTCTAAGTAATTTTAGATCTGATTTCAAATTGAAAATAAAATTATAAAAGTTAGTTTGAAACCTTAGGTCTCCCAACCAAATAATTTTCTTTACGTTTTCTATTTTGTAAATTTGTGAAGCAACAACTATATCAAAACCTACAATAGTGGTAATTTTGAATTTCTTAAGAATATTTTCAATGGATTTCTTATTATTCATTTTGCAAATTAAGGAAAACTTATTCGGAATCAAATGATCTTCATATGGAAGAAAAAATTGTTTGAAATTGTAGCCATTGTAATTTTTATCAAGTATTTTTTTTTCTGAAGTAAAACTAATGCAAAAAACTTCATATTTATCTTTAAAGTATTTTAAGTATTCATAGTATATTTTCAAACTTGCTCCTGTTTTTTTTAAAACAGGATAGTCAGTTATTACACATATCCTTTTTTTCATAAACTAAGATGAATAAAATTTTAACAAACGATCATTCAGCTTTCCTAAGGAAGGCGCATCAAGATATAGAATATTTTGATCATTTTTTTTATCATAATAATGTATCCATTTTCTTTGAAAATTTTGTGATAAAAACTGAGCGTTAGCTGTCCTTCCGTCCATAAGTATTATTGTTCCAGGTATTAAAAAGTACTCAATTTTTAGAATATCACATATAATTGGCATAATATCTTGATGCCCAAAACAAAAGTTTTTTATTTTTCCTTTAATATTAAAAATATCTGGACCATCTATGTAAATAAAATCTGGATTACATAATGGGATCTTTTCATATTCAATACAGAATTTTCCATTGTAGCTAGAAACATTACAGTCAGAAAATAGGAAATTAGTATTTTTTTTTTCACCTTTTTTTTTATAAAAATTATTAATTCTATCTTTTGAAATTTGTAAAAATTTTTTTTCGTTATCAACAGGGAATACTTCAAATGGATCAGATCTTCTCAAATTTTTAATTTCTGAAGAATATTTTTTTTTTAAATTATTTAGTGCTAAAGAAATTATTAAAGTCGACCAACCAGTTCCAAACTCTAGGACAGTAGTTCTTTTATTCAGTAAAATGAATTCATATAGTCTAAGCAAATCTTTTATCTGAGGTTTGTAGGTTTTTTTTTGGAGCATACTATTTGGGTCAATTTCTTTTCTTTCAGTTTTAGAATATTCCTTTAAAAAGATTTTAAAAAAAGAATCATCATTAAAAATTTGTTTTAATTTTTTAAGAATTACATTTTCTGTAATATTTTTTTCCGGGAAAAGAATTTTTTTTTTCAAATAACTTAAATTATCCATAGCTACCGCAGTCCATATAAATCATATGGATTATCATCAAGAAGAAAATACAATTAAACTAAAGATTCAATTGAATTGTTTAAAACCTTTACTTTAAACTTTCTTTTTAAGAGCTCAAAAAAAACAAAAGCCCTTTTTTCATCAATATACTCTGAAAAAATTCCAATCAGGCTAGAGCCCTTATTATTAATTATTTTTACCTTCTCTCCACTCTTTATACTCACAAAATTACAAATACCTTCACTGTCGCACTTTTCTCTTATTTGCTTAACAATGTCATTGGGAAGCTTGTATATTTCACCACCGGTTTTGATTATATCCTTAACACCAAAAGTATATTTAATTTTTACCCAGTTTTGATTCTCTTTTAAATTGACAAAAATATAGCCAGGAAATAGAGGTTTAATCCTTTTTTTTAATGTGTTAAAAGAGTTATAGTGTTTCATAATCTTCGGAAAAAAAACTCGGTACCCTTGTCTTAAAAGATTTAACGTTGCCTTGTTCTCTTTATTTGGTTTAGTTTGAATTACAATCCATCTCATAAAGTTAGTCCAAAAGTAAAGATTTGGGTTTAATTAAATTGTCTTTCATTATTAACTTAGTGTAATCTTTAATACCTTCACGAGCGGAACAGATAAAAAAGAAATTTAAGTTTTTAAAAGCTAACTTGTTTAGTTTTTTTTTTACAGGAATCTCACAAAAAAACTTTTTTTTGTAATCTCTTGATAAAATACAGTCAATTTTAATATTGTTAATTTTAGCTGCTAATATGGCTATCTCCGTGAACTCACTAATTCCGATTAATATGATTTTTTTTGTTGTTACTTTGTTTAATTTTTTGAACTCTTTTTCATATTGATTTCTTATTTTATTGTAAAATTCAAAAGATGATTTTAAAAACTCGGATGTCAATTTAGCTTTTTCAACTAATCCTTTAGGCGTTATATAATAAAAATACCTTTTCATAGGGGCCTGGCTCAATTTCAAAAAACCCTTCGATAAAAAACTTCTAATAAGAGCATTAGATAAGCCTAGCGCAATATTCAACTCACTTGAAAGAGTTCTTTGAGAATGATCTTTATTCTTTTCAATTTCCTCAAATAACTTTAACTCTACCTCACGATTTTTAACACCACTTCTGTTCATAATATGAACAGTATAGCGTTCATTTTGCGAACGTCAATACTTTATAAGTCATAAAGTTTTTCATATATTTTAAATAGTTCTCTATTTTTTTTTCTTTTACGGAATATTAGAAAAGAATTTTTTTCAAAATCCTTTCTATTATTTAAATCTATTAATTTTTGTATTTTTGCCTTAAATTTAAAATCATCGCCACATTTTATTAAAAAGCCATTTTTTCCGTTATGAAATTTTTTATTACCTCCAACATCATAAGAAATTATTGGAAGCCCAAATGAAATTGATTCCAAAAGAAAATTAGAGGAACCCTCTTCCTTTGATGTGCTTACAGCAAAATCAACTGCTTTGTAAAAATTATGAATCCCAAGTGTAGGTTCAAAAAAAATTATATTATTTTTTATTTTACTAATACTAATATATTTGACTAACTCTTCTTTATAATTTTCTCTGTCCTCACCAACCAAAAATAATTTCCATTTTCTTTGAGTAACAATTTCAGAACAAATTTTTAACAAATCTAAATGCCCTTTGTAAGGAATAAAATTAGCTACATAGATAAAGAAAACTTCGTTTTTTCTCTTTTTAGGAATTTTATTATATGATTTAGGTGAGCTTATTTGCGATAAATTAAAGTTTTCTATTGTTAAAATTTTTTTTTGATTAACTTTTTCTGTTTCAACTAATTGTTTTTTAATTTCCTTTGAATTTACTAAAATTAAATCAGTTTTTTTATGTAAAAGCTTTTCTAGTAAAAGCGACAAATACCAATATTTCTTATGATAATTGTTTAATGATCTTCTGCTCATTATTTTTTTAACTTTACTAAAAATTAAAATTAATGAACATAATATGTATGATTTAGGTAAAAAAAAATGATATATGTCAGTTTTATTTTTTATCAAAAACTTAATTAAAAAAATAAAAGAGAACAAACCCTTGCTTAGGGAAAAAACCTCAACTTTTTCTTTCAAGAAATATTTATGTAATTTTCCCTTTTTAAAACATAACAATTTAACCTTATACTTTTCTTTTATTTCTTTAATTAACTGAAGTAATTGTTTTTCAGTCCCACCAACCTCTAAACTATTAATTACAAATGTGATTACTTTTTTTTTCATATTTTTTTTTTGGAAGAGTGCCATTTTTCATACCAGCTTTGAAAAATCAGGAAGTTCCATAATTGAAACTGCCAATTTCTTTCAAGGCTCTTGTGTTCTTTCCACAATTTTCTGAAATAATTAAGATTAAAGATTTTTTGATTCTCAATTTCCTTTGAATTTAAGAAGTACTCAATTTTAGAGCTAAATGATTTAATGAGAATCTTATCTAGGGGAATTCCAAAACCCATTTTTGGTCTGTTAATTAAATTATTAGGTAAAAATTTTTTTAAAATCTCCTTTAATATTATTTTTCCTTTATTGCTTTTAACTTTTTTTTCAATTGGCATATTGAGGGCATGCTCAATGACTTCATTATCTAAAAAAGGAACTCTAACTTCTAAAGAATTATGCATTGAAGCTCTATCAACTTTTGTAAGAATATCATCAGGTAAATATGTTGTAAAATCTAAATACTGCATTTGTTGAATTATATTTTCTTTAGTATTATCATTATACTTATTATCAAAGTAGTTAATGAGCTTTTCCTCAGGTGAAATAAGAACAGGCAATAAATCATCGTAGTTACTTATTATTCTTTTTTGAAATGAATTTTTACTATTGTCACTTAATAAATTTGATAATTTTAAAAGTTTGTCACCCAGTTGAGATCCACCAAAATAATTTGGTAATACATTGCCAAATTTATTCCAAACTGTGTTAGGAATTGTTTTAATAGTTTTTTCAAGAAATTTTTTTAAAATTCTGGGTTGTTCAAAAATATATTTATTATACTGAGTGGCTAAAAAATATCTGTAATATCCTCCAAAAAGTTCATCCGCACCATCGCCTGATAAAGCAACTGTAACTCCTTTTTTTGTAATTTGACTTAGAAGAATGGTTGGAAGCTGAGATGAGTCAGCAAATGGTTCGTCGTAAATCGTTGGCAACTTATCAAATATTTTTTCAATAGATGAGTTGTCAAAGTAAACTTCGTTATGATGTGTGCCTATCTCCTTGGATACTTTTCTTGCAAAAACTGCTTCATCAAAATCATTGTCAGAAAAACCAATCGTGAATGAATTTATTTTTTTTTTAGTATTTTCTTGAGCTATTGCAGCAATTAGCGAACTATCAACTCCACCAGATAAAAAAACACCCAATGGTACATCTGAAATCATTTGTTTTCTCACTGCACTACTTAAAACTTCATACGTGTCAGAAAGATCAAAATATTCTTTTCTTGATTTAAATGATGTTAAAGAAAAAAACTCAGAAATTTTTATTTTCTTAGACATACTTATTTCAAGGATTGAACCAGGTTTAAGCTTAGAAACATTTTTATATATTGAATATGGAGAAGGAATATAATTCAATCTTACGTATGTAGCAATTGATTCTCTATCTAATTCAAGATTAATCCAAGGTAACTTCCAAAATGCTTTGAGCTCAGATGCGAAGGAAAAAATTTTATTATCATAATAAATATATAGTGGTTTAATTCCAACTCGATCTCTCACAACAAATAATTTCTTTAGTTTTTTATCCCAAACTGCAAAGCTAAACATTCCATTCAATGATTCAACAGCCTTGTGAATACCTTCTAGAGAAATTAGTTCTAAAAGGACTTCGGTATCAGAGTTAGTCTTAAACTTAAGACCTCTTGCCTGTAAATCTGTTCTAATCTGCTTAAAATTATATATTTCTCCATTGTAAACAATTACATATCTTCTATCAGAACTGATAAAAGGTTGATTGGCATTTTTTGACAAATCAATAATTGATAACCTTCTATGCGAGATAGATACTCCATAATTTTCATCATACCACTGCCCTTGTGCATCAGGACCTCTACTCTGAAGTGTTTTAGACATTTTTTTTGAATAGCTTATAAGTTCTTTTTTACTTAATTTGCTATCAAACTTTATAAAACCAGCTATTCCACACATTTAAATAATTTTTTACTTATTTTTATCTAATTAAAAGTTTTTTTGTAATCTTTTATCAAATTTTGATCTTATCTGACTTCTTCTAAAAAAGCATTCGACAACCAAAATATATAAATTAGTTACTATGAAACATCAATATGTGCCTCACGTCTACATACTATTGGCTCACACCTCAAAAAGTAAGTTATAATATTAATTTAATTTTTTGAAAGAGAAATTTATATAAATAATAAAGCATTGTTATTAATTTATTCATTTTATAATATATCAAAATGAAAAATTATATTGAATTTGGTTTATTAAAAAGTAACAAAAAAAACATTTATGAAAATATTTCATATGATCAAATTGAAGAAACTTATGACGTATTTATGATGGGAAGGTATTTCAGAGATATCAAAGTTTTAAGCAAAGAAAAAAAACTTGAAAATTTATTTAAATCACTTCATCATAAAAAAGATATTTATTTTAGCTTTGTATCTTATATTCTTGGGCTAACAAGCTCATCTACACATTACTATGAATTTGGGTGTACTTTATTTGAAAGATTTTTTTTCTTTCAGTTTTTTGATAATTTCTTAAAGAAAAAACTGAATAAAAAATTAAAATATTTTGGAAATGACAAATCTGAGACTTTTAACTTTTTCTGTAATAATTTTTTAGATAAAAAGAAATTTAAATCCTTTACAAATTTAAATAAATCTTACCTTAGGAACTCACTTTTCTTTTCAAAAGGTGTTTCATTGCTTTATGAAAAATCTAACAAAAATAAAATTGAGCAAATTCTTAAACTCTCTAATTCAGGATCCTTTGACTTTTCAATATCTGACAAAAATGAAACTAAAATACTAAATACAGGATTACAATTATATTATATGTCTAAAAACGAATTTAAAAAAATTCTTTTAAAAAATCATTCAAAAACTTTTTTATTTAAAAATTTAAAAAAAAATAATAGACATACTTATTTTGAAATTATTTATGGAGATAAAGAGAAAATTTTTAAATTTTCAAAACTTTTTGAGAAATACAGGTTAATATTTAAAAACACAAGAACATACACAACCTTAAATCTTAATTCAAAATTTCTTGACCTTGAAACATTTTTGAGGAAAATATCTTAACCTTTAATTAAGCCGCATTTTTTTAAAGCAAAATATTTTAGAACTGGGTGGATAATGTAATAGTTATTTAAATATTTTTTATTTTCAATTTTTTTTTTTTTTAGAGAATTGTAATTTAAAATTGTGTCAACTAACAAATTTGCTCTTAAAAAGGGGTCATAAATAAAATCTATATTTATCCCTAAAGGTACCGAGTAATTTTTTCTTTTTATAATTGCTCCAGTATCAATACCTTCATCCATTAAAATAGATGAAACCCCTATTTTTCCACTATCTAAAATACTATAATAAAAAGCAGTACTTCCTTTATATTTTGGAAGATAACCTCCATGAATATGAATAAACTTTTTTTTAATCTTAAAGAACTCCTTAGTTAGTATTTTTCCGGGAGGACCGCTAAAAATAAAATATTTAAAAAGTGATTTCTTAATTAATTCAATTGTACTTCTAGAATTTAAATCATTTTTAATTTTTATGACAGGAGACTTTGAAAGAGAAATAAGTTTATCTAGAGAAATTTGCGGATCAAAATCTATTTTATCATTTTTTTTTACATCACACGATTGTTCCTTTTGATCAAGAAGTAAAATTTGGTTTGGCAAAATATTATTTTTTATCATATAATATAAATAACATTTTGATCTAACTGTCGGCGCAGCAATAAAACAGAATTCAAAATTTTTTTTCTTCATTTTTTATAATTTTCTTTTCCTCTTTAATTAAAAGAATAATTTTCTTTATTTGGTAGGTTCTCAGTGTTGCTTTTTCCTTATCTAAAATAAAATCAATTACTTTTAAAAAAGTTGAAAGGTATCTATAGCTTTCTTTCTGTTTAAACAGAACAAGACAGCACTCCGCAAAAACTAAATAAGTATCTAGACACGCTAGGGGTGAGTTAACAATTTTAACTTTGTTTTCACAGTAATATTCATAGAAACGTTTATGAACTTCAAATTTTTTTATCCAAATAAATAGCTCTTTTTCTGACCCACATTTTTTATCCTTTATATCGATTAATCTTTTAGTAAAATAAAAATGTAGATTGTTTGTATTCTGGTTTTTCTTATTGTTTTGAGAGAAAGTATTATTTTTTAAATATTTTTTTAAGATCTTAATATGATTGTCTCGATTAGAAATCCATAGATCAAGAAAATTTTTATCTTCACAATTTGAGTAACTGTACTTCATTATGCAAATAATTAGTTAAACTTTAAGTTATTTGCTGTTTAACTTAATTAAAAATTGGTTGCGGGGGCAGGATTTGAACCTGCGACCTTCAGGTTATGAGCCTGACGAGCTACCAGGCTGCTCCACCCCGCGTTAATAGCAGCTGTG
>MDSZ01266080.1_pt1 | contig 23300 bp, 13 predicted proteins | sample 811201 | NCBI WGS metagenome assembly MDSZ01 (sample SAMN05326647, study PRJNA326480) | marine metagenome | isolation source: seawater | place: Indian Ocean: North | collected 2010
ATGGTCACCTCGAGTGTTTGAAATACGCGCACGAAAAAGGATGTCCTTGGAATGAAGATACTTGTGCGGCTACTGCCAGAAATGGCCACCTCGAGTGTTTGAAATTTGCGCACGAAAACGGATGTCCTGGGAGTGAGAGTTATGCGCATCATCTGCAATAGTTTTGATATACAAGAGCTTTTGAATACATACACATGAATGAATCGAAACCAAACCCCTACTTTTTTGCACCGAAATTCTCTCAATCACGTCATCATCACCACAAAAGCGCGCCCGCCCCCACGCCCTTTCGAAAATGGCCGAGCGTCCGCCGACGGCATTTCGAACGACGACGACGGCCAAATCGACGAGGCGGAAGCATTTTAAGCGTTTAGGTGGTTTCGTCTTAGCCGCGATGGCGTCGATTGCGGGGTACTTTTTAGCGACCACTTGGAAGTTTTCCAATCCGTCGAATGGAAGCGGTGATGGAAACAGAGAGCAGATTCTACTCGTGGGAGACTCGTTGACGCAACGAGGATTCGATTCCAAGAAAGGGTGGGTCTCGAAACTCGCGTCGACGTACGCGCGACGCGCGGACGTCATCAACAGAGGCTATTCCGGGTACAACACGAAATGGGTGTTCGATTTGATGACAAGGAAACCAAATTTGTTCGTCAAGAAACCGACGTTGGTGGTTGTGTTTCTCGGCGCGAACGACGCCGCGGTGAATCATAAACGAGAATACGCGGTGTCGTTGGACGAGTACGAGAAGAATATGCGAGCGATATTGAGCATGTATAAGAACGTACCGAGAATAGTCGTTACGCCGCCGCCGATTATTGAAAAGGACAGGGTGCAACACGCGAGAGAGACGACGGCGTTCAATACGCCGGATAGATTGTATCAGCACACGGAGAAATACGCGGCTGTTGCGGAGAAGGTGGGGAGAGAGATGGGAGTAGGCGTGGCAGATGCGTTCGATAGGTTTGAAAAGTTAGGCGGTGGAGATTTGAGTGAGTATTTCACGGATGGGTTGCATTTTAGTGAAAGAGGCGAAGAGGTGTTGTTTGAGCTAGTTATGGAGACAATAAAACATACGTATCCGTGGGTTTCGTGGGAGAGGTTAAACTTAGACGCGCCTTTGCACGGGGAGTTAGCCGAGAAAAATACTTAAGGCCGTGTGAATTGCTTTCTAGTGTTTTGAAATCTATTTAAATGTAAATAATCTAATTTTCTATCATCGTCGCATTTGCGTAAACGCCGGCGAAGTTCCCGGAGGTTTCTGTTGTTGCTGATTGCCAAAACCAGACGCGGCTTGTCCGAAGCCAGATGCGGCTTGGCCAAAGCCCGAAGAAGATTGTCCGAAACCCGACGAGGAAGGTTGTCCAAATCCAGAACTTTGTCCAAAACCTGACGAAGGTTGTCCGAAACCACTGCCACTCGCTTGCCCGAAACCGCTGCTTTGTTGCTGCTGATTGCCAAAACCAGACGCTTGGCCGAAACCACCGCCTTGCTTTTGTGCCTGTTGCGCGAACGGACTTGAAGACGCTTGTTGCTGGACTTGCGCAAATCCACCCCCGCCAGCACTTTGACTCGCGAGCGCGCCAAATCCACCCCCACTGGAAGCCGACGCCGCGGCGCCAAACCCACTCGGTTTATTCGCAAAAGCAGCGAATCCAGACGTTGGAGCAGATGTTGACGGAGAAGTAGCTTGCCCAAATGTGCCTTGCGGTGTAGAAGAGCCGAATGTAGGCGGACTACCTCCAATCTTTGCCGCTTGGCCGAATGATGGAGTTCCTGTCAACGCCGCCGCGCCTCCACTTGTTGAAGGTTGAGCAAAAGAGGATGTCTGACTGGGCGTACCGAAGCCAGGGCTTCCACCAATCGTCGCGGCTTGTCCAAACCCGGGCGTACCCGTGAGCGTTGCCGCACCACCACTACTAGACCCAAAACCAGTGCTTGTCGCGGGGGCTCCTGAGGATGCCGACGGTTTCATATTAAACGCTGAAAAAGTACTTGTTCCTTGTGCGGCAGCTGGCGCAGCTTTTCCGAATACAGGTGCCACCGATGGTGCACCCGCCACTGTCGTAGTAGATGCAGGTACTGCGGGTTTACCGAAAATTCCGCCCGCCGTGGACGTTGAAGTTGTTGACCCTCCGCCTAAACCTCCGAAACCTCCAAAGCTCGACGCGACGTCAGCCACTGGAGGTTTAGCAGCCTCTTCCTCTTTCTTTGCAAACGCCGACGAAGTTGATGGAACCAGCGATGACGGTATCATTTTCGGCGTTTCTGGAGGCGCTGAAGATGGAGCCGTCGTCTCACCCTCTTCTTCTTCTTCTTCTTTCTTCTTCGTTGGCGCCGTCGTTGCGAGTGATCCAAAGCTGAACGCACTCTTCTCCGAGTTCGCATTCGCCGCGGCGCGTTGTAACGGTGGTGGCGAAGACGGAATGGACTCTTTTTGCTTCTCCTTTTCGTTATCACTAAGTTTTAACTCTTCGACAGACCCGAACGCTTTCGATTTCGGGACGCTCGTTGCAATTGAAGCTCCAAGCGGTTTCACTGCCGGAGCGGGTGCGATGGATGCCAATGTAACAGGAGCAGAAGCTATTGGAGAAGTTGTTTCTTCTTTCTTCTCTTTCTTCTCTTCTTTTTCTCCTTTCTCTTTCTCGGATTGTTCTTTGGCAATGCCGAAACTAAACGCCGGCTTACTCTCACCATCACCATTCGTCGAGGATGGCGCGAAGCTAAACGCAGATTTTGGCTTTTCTTCCTTCTCGATAGCTTCTTGGATTTTCGCTTGATCCGCTTTATTCTTAGCCATGAAATCTGCGCTCCATAAGTTCACCGCTGGTTTCGCTGGAGTTGTAGAAGACGCTGTGGTAGACGCTGCCGGTGCAGACGGGGCTGGCGAAGCAGAAAGACTCGGGAAAGGTTTCTTGTCCGCAACCTCCTCACTCGTCGTTTTCTTGGGTGCCAGCGAAGATGCAGTAAAAGACGGTGGCGGAGGAACTTCAGTTTTCTTTGGAATTTCTTTCGAGTTCGACGGCGCCACTGCAACAGGCGCCGAGAAAGCTGGGAAGAGGGGTGCCTTAGTCGGCGCCGCAGCCGCAGCCGGTGGCGGAGGAACCTCCAATTTCTTCGAAACAGGGGCAGCAGCAGCAGAAGGAGGAGGAGGAACAACTACTATTGGTGGTGCTGAAACTGTTCTTTCGATGCGTCTCGGGGGCATTCTTGGTTCTACGCGACGAAGCGGTTCCTTCAAAACGTCTCGCTTCATTTCAGAGACCACAACTCGAGGTTGCTTCACGAGCGTTTTAATCGCGCGATCAATAGCTTCCTTGTGCGAAGTCGTTGGAACATCTAGTCCATGGTTATCATTACCTATACCTCTCGACGCTGTTCCAGGCGTGCTAAACATGACGCCAGACGACAACGTCGCTAAGCGTTGCTTACTAGGAGTATCAGTCGCATTCATCTCGACTCTGCCATCCTTCCCGATGCGAACGTCGGCATCGTATCCAAACTCGCGGAGATTCGCAATCGTTAATTCCAAACGTTCATTTTGATCCTCGATTACTTCTTTTTGAGTTTCAATCGCAGCTTTCAGAGCTCTCGTGGTTTCTTCCGAGCGTCGCTGATTCATCGTCAAGACTGAATTTGAACTGCCGTTTCCAGCTGCCTTCTTGATGCGATCGAGCCGCTTCTTCTCGCGTTCGGCGAGATTGGTACGCACTTCGAAATCAGCCGCACCTTGCGCGATGACATCCATTTCTCTTCGCAACTGAGCTTTCAACTTACGCAAAGCTGTAGGAAGTTCCATATCTATATCTACAATTTCAGTCAAGTCTTCGTCGTCGGGGTTTTGATTTTGGTTCTTTTCCAGATTTTCTTGCGCAGTCTCGATGAGATTTTCGAGTTCACATCGCATGGTTTCATTTTGGCGGTCTCGCGACCAAAGTTCACCGATGGCTTCAGTTTGTAACCTCGCGACGCGTTTCGTCTCCTGAATTTCGTCTCGAGCTGAATCTCTGGCTTGCGTCGAAATATCAAAGTGCTTCTTTGAAAATTTCGCACTCGCAGCAAAGGAGGAATTTTCATTCTGAATCGCATCGCACGCGTCGTTACAGTCCGATAACATAGCGTCGCACTCTAATTTTGCATTTTCAAAATCAGCTGCGATGGTTTTGAGCGCATTTGCCATATCTTTGGAAGCGTTCGCTCCTGAAGCAGCAGAAATCTTTGGAATAGCTTCCAACTTTTTACCCCAAGAAGGTAATGGCGAAGCTTTCGGGTCAATCGGCGTTAACACCTTTGAATCATCGGCGATTTTTGTTACATCTACGGACCGCATCACTGGAACCGGTGAGGTAGTACTCACCTCTGCAATACTTGCTGCCGGTTTCTCTTGTTTGGGCGTTGTCTCGATTTCATGTTCCTTCAGGAAGAGTTGTTTCAACTTTTCGCGTGCCATGGCGACATCTGAAATTTTACCGAGCGAGAGTTGCTCCAAGAGTTTAGTGGGATCATCCGCGAGTGGTTCGAACGAATTAGGTGCGGTCGGAGAAGGAGCCGTAGGTTCAGGTGTTTTTCTTTGCGGTGGTGGTGGTCTAGGTGGCGTTGGATCCGGAACTGGAGTTGGAGGCGGAATTTTATCTTCTTCTTTTTCCTTTTTCGGTTCTGGCGCGGGCGTTGACGGTACGCCAAATACTATAGGCTTAGCATCCGCTGTTGTTGTAGCCGGAGTACCAAAGCTAAAAGCGGGTTTATCTCCCGTCGCGGGCGGACCGAAGCTGAATGACGATTTCGGCTTTTCTTCCTCTTTAATGGCTTCTTCTACTTTCGCTTGATGCGCCTTGTTTTTTGCCAAGAAATCGGCACTCCAAAGGTTTTTAACCGGTGCTGGAGCTTCTTCTTCCTTTTCTTCTTCTCCTTTTTTATCTTCTTTGTTTTGCGATACTGCCAACGTGTGTATTTTTACCGGCTCTTCTCTGGCAACCTTCTCAATTTTATACCCTGGCGGATCTGTCAAACACGCCAATCGAAAGCACGCCATGCGTCCATCCGCCGTGGAGAGGATAATTGTCGGTCCAAGCGGTAAATCTCCAGCACCACCATCGGACGGGTTCAACATGGTCCCACAAGTGGCCCCATAATCCACCGCAACGCCAGAAATAAAGTTATTCTCGTCGTCGAAAGCTAAGGGGATCGTGCAAAAGCACCTATCGTCGTCGATTTCTAAAACGCGGCACGGTTCTGACGCGGTTGTGGACACGAGGAGAACTTGATTATCCCACGCGCGCGCATGCGCACACAACGCCACGTTCCACCCGCGAATAGGAACGACGTGCAAAGGATCTCCCGTCGAGACGTCTTGCGTGGGGTCGATATCAAACCCTCCGCCTAACTCGGTCGTATACCACGCGCCGTCCTTCTTCCCCAATGCGAGCAAATGACACTCATCTTCCCCGTCTAAAGTAGACAATAAAACCAAATCGTCGTTATCTTCGTTTGGAAATGCAATCGATTCGATTTTCTTCATGTCTTTAAACATTACGATGGTCTCTCCGACAAAAACCGACCTATCCGTCGTCGCGTATGCCAACGCGTTCGTCTTTGGATGACACGCCGCGCACTCCACGCCGCTCTTTACCACCTCTTCCGTTTCGTTTCGAATCAACGACCCATCTCGAGTAACTACAAGATAGCTCATCTCCTCGCTTTCCTCCCACACGAACTGTTTCACTCCTTTTGTCGGCGTCGTCTTCGTCTGTACTCGTTTCGACAATGCCCCTTTACCGACGATGTCGTAAAACTCTAAAACATCGTCCGCACTACTCACGACCGCAACCACATCTTCACTTCCCGGTCGCACGCTGACAATTTTCACGTTTCTTTCGATGACTTCTTTCTTGCCGTCGTGTTCCTCTCCGTTCGTAAAAAGCACCGCCTCGCTTTCTTTCTTCCCTTTCATTGCCATCACGTCTTTCCCCACCGCATCGACGTCGAAAACTCGCACATCACTTTCATCGTCCACGTGCACCAAAACTCCGCATCTCCCGCTCAAACTTATTTGTCTCTCCCTCCCTCTCGTCGTCGGCGGTTCCTCTTCTTCCCGGAACGACGTCACGGACGCCGCGCCCGCGTTCGAAAACACGAACGGCCCGGTTTCCGAATCCTGCGTCTCGCTCCCCAACGACATGTAAACGTGTTCTTCACCACAATCGCCAGCACCAAATCTTTTTCTCGAGCGCAGAGAATGTCTTCTCTCTCTCTCTCTCTCTCTCTGCTCAAGAAACGACTTTCCGACTTTGACAAAGAAGAAAAAGAAAAAAGAAAAAAAAGGGAAAAGAAACCAATGAGAAGACCTTCTTCCTTTCTCGCGGGGCCTCTCTCTGTTTTTCGCTCTTCCCGCCTCGACTTTTGGCGACCGTAGTATACCGTGTGCGATGTCGCTCCTAAAAAATGTGTCTGAAGGAAGGAAAATTCGCCTTCGATTTTTCGTCGCTTTTTTTTTTTTGAAACATAAAGAAAATTAGGGTTTACAAACCCTAAAAACTCGTCTTGAAAGCCTTGGTCGAGACCCCTTACGGGATAAAAACCGAGAGGGCCGAAACCAACGCGCGACGGCATGGACGACGACGACGACGACGCGGGGGACCGAGACACCGAGACGACACCGGGGAAAACCACCAGAACGCCGCCGCCGAACAAAGCCGCCGCCGAACGGGGCGGTGTCGACGACCCGAACATTTCGCGCACCTCTAACGACCAGTACCGAGTGTTCTCGGAACAGTGGAACGTGGACGCGGAGAGGTACGCGCTGGTGTCTCTGCTCGGGTCTGGATCGTACGGCACGGTCGTCAAAGCGTTCGATAAGAAGTACGAGATGTACGTCGCGCTGAAACGAATCTCGAACGCGCTGTATTCGAAACAGAACGCGAAACGAACGCTGCGGGAAATTGTTGCCTTAAATCGAGTGTCGCATCCGAACGTGGCGGAACTGTTGGACGTGTTCGTCAAACCGGCGACGACGGGAGCGAGGAAGTTTATCGGCGGGAAATTCGTGGCGACGAGTTTGGACGTGTACTTATCCTTCGAACTCGCCGAAGGGGGCGACTTATATAATCTGAAAGGGCAGTTAGATAGCGAGGAGGTGCGGTCGCTGATGAAACAGTTGGTGAGCGCGTGCGGGTACTTGCACGAGAATAGAATTTGGCATAGAGATTTGAAGAGTGCGAACGCACTGTTAGGGAGTTTGAGAGCAATTGGCGAAGGTGGGAGGGTGATTAAGATTTGCGATTTCGGGAGTGCGAGAGGCGCCCCACCGAGAGGCGGGTGGAGAGAAGAAGAGGGAGGTGAGAGGAACGGAGGTTGGACGTCCGAAGAAGAAGAAGAAGAAGACCACGATGAAGACATGATGGGAGACCATGGAACAACAATAACGGGAAGACGAAGGAAGATCACACCCTCATCGCCCTCGAAAAGAATGAAGAAGAACGGCGCGTTTGGGAGTTCGACTTTAACCGGCGTCGTTGCGACCCCTTGTTATCGCGCACCAGAGGTGGTGATGAATTCAGGAGTTGGGGCGTATACCGCAGCCGTGGATATTTGGTCGTTAGGATGCATATTTGCGGAGCTTTTGCAACGCGAAATGCACTCCGCGGGCGCTTTGAACAAAAAATTGCAAGTACAGCCACTCTTTCAATTCGACGACGAATTTGCGGTGTTCCAAACCCCTAAAACATACGAACAGATTGAAAGCGATGACAGTCGACGTTCCATGCAGTTGGATAAATATTTCGATACGATCGGTACACCTGGCTGGTTTGACATAGAAAGTTTGCCCTCTGAAAAATGGCGTCGATATTTGTCAAAAATGAGTGGACGGTCCGGGATGTTGCACCAAATTTTTTCCGGTGTGGACGCCGATGCGTTCGATTTACTCACGCGCATGCTTGCGTTCGACCCGAGACGACGACCGACGTGCGAGGAGATTGCGCACCACGCATACTTTCAGAAAGCGTGTGAAAGTGGCGGTCGTGCTTCTAACGAAATTGAAGACAACCTCTTAGAACAACAACGACGCCGTCAACGTCAGTTGGCCGCAGAAAACGTCTCGAAAATTACCTTGGAGGACACCACTCAGCAGCAACAGCAGCAGCGGCACCAACAGGAGCTCGTATTCACGCATATCTCTGAAGCCATTCCAGAAATCTCCCCTCGCTCGCGTTCGCAAAACCAAAATAAACGATTTTGCGACCTTCGCCACCCAGGAGACGCTCTGGCTGCGCTCGAACGCGCTTTTGAAAGTGCCTCTTTCCAAGCGGACACTGAAAACAACGGCGACTGGTCGGAAAATTTCAAAAAGCTCTTCGAAGACGAGATCGAATTCGGCACCCGCGAGAAACAAAAGCGGTTCAATCTCTCTTACAGCAACGCCGACCTTATAAACCAACGTTTTCTAGGAGGTTTCCAAAATGTCACCACTTCCGACCGCTCGCTCACCGCCATGTTCCCGGCCATCTTCCGCGGTCTCGCCGCCAAAGAATACACCGGCGAGGCCGAACGCAAACCAGAAGATGAAGCCGAAGACGCCAACGTCGGCGTCCACACGTCCCGTTTCTACGAACGCGACAGAATGGCCGATTGGACTCCGCAAATGCAATGCGCGGAAGACAACGCGATGGCAGACGGCGGCGAAGACGGGCCTTCGAAGGCCTTTGGCGTCTGGGGAGTTTCCGTCGGAGGCGCCAATCAGCAAGAGAAAGACGCGTTGGCCAAACAGCAGCAGAGATAAAAAAAACATGCAATCGAGACGTGTTTCTAGACGCGCGCGCGCGCGCATCTTGTACTTGTATTACTCAACCACGCGACGCGCACAACAGAATAGTTTAATTTTTACCCCCTTGTTTTTCTTTTTCTAAAGTCCCTCCCGTTCGACTCAAAAATGTATCAAAAATTTCAAAAAATTCAAAAAAAAAAAAAAAGAGGGGAAAAAAGCAACAAAATAAAGGGGTCGCTTTTGCGCGCGCAGGCATCGATATTGCGGAACGAGACGATGGCAAAAGGACACAAGAAGCGGGCGAAGAAGAGAGCCGCGGCTGCGGCGGCGGGGGGTTCTGGCGGGAACGAAAGAAAGGCGGCGACGGCGGCGGCTTCAAACGCATCGAAACCGCTGAACGATTCGAACCAACAAACACAAAAGGTGGTTCCTTCCCCTTCGAAAGTGATACGCTTACCGTCGGCGGAACAAGCGGCGTCTCTGGACAAACTCGAATCGTTCCCGACGCCGACGAAAAGCAACGGGAAAGACGCGGAGAAAACGCCGGAATACGTGTGGAAGGCACCGTATGAACCGGGAAGCGCGTGGGCGGATCAAAAGGATTCAGATATGTTTAAACGAGGAGAGAAAGGCGAAAACGCGCCGCCGTCGTCGATGTCAGGAGGAAAGCGGTTGTCGATGACGCCGCAGTCCGCGGCGAAAGAATCGCCGAAGAAATTGACGGAAGCAAGCCCGGGGAAGACGGAAAAAGTGATCACCAAGGCGACATCGCCGTCGCGCATTCCGGATGTGAAGAAGGTGCCGACGCCGAAAGCGCCGACTCCACCGTCGCAGACCAGAAAACCGTCGCCCTTGAGCAGAAATTCGCAATATAAGCAACAAGAACAACAACAGTCAAAAGTCCCGACACCGCAGAGAAAAGCGGAAATCGAGAGAAAATCGTTCATCGAGAGAACGTTCACGCCGGCGAAGGATAAGTTGGATCAAAATCCGTTGATTGCTGAAATCGTTCGAGAACGCGAGGAAGCAGAGAAGAAGAAGAAGAGTGGCGAGAAGTCGTTTTTGGAGAACACGTTGGCGAATTTGAAGGATAATAAGCTTGCGGCGATTGGTATCGGGGCCGGTGCGGTGGCGTTCTTAGTGAAGACGATGGGAAATGGACCACAAAAAACGCGCGCTTAATTTTTGCCTCTCGTTTTTGCGCGCCTGCGTGTATGCTCCGATGCTATAGTAAGCTATATATAAATACTTAGTAACGCAATCGTTGTCAAGAATGTCTGCTCACTAAACTATTATACCACTATATGCGTTTTTTTATCTACACCGCCGCTACTGCTCCATCCTCTTGTTCATCAGTATTGTGCACGTTTACTGCGGATTCTTTCGCCAGTTCGGCTTCATCCTGCCATTTTACCCGCGATACCATCACCGCCAACGTCGTCCCGCTGAAAATTACTCCACTCATTAACCCAATCCAAATACCCTTCGTGCGCAAGGAAGTTGCAAATGCAAGCGACGTGCCTAAGGTCACCCCAATCGCCCACAGCGAAATCATGTTTGTAATTGCCAAAATTTTCTGCCTCCCGCACGCCCTCAAAACGCCATTACAAATTCCGAGCAAAGCGTCAAACACCTGAAACGTAGACGCGAGTGGTGCTAACACAACAACTAAATCGGCAATATCCTTATCCCCATCCGTGTACACGTTTCCTATGTCCCTGGCGAAAACAGCAATCAACACAGAACATATTGTCATCCAAGTCAAACCAACTGAAATGTATAAATTCGCCGCCGTTTTCGCCACTTGATGCTTCCCCATGCCCAATAGATTACCCACTCGAATGTTCGCCGCGATGCCAAAAGCCATCGGACCAGTCATAAACGTCAAACCACATACCGACAACAACGCGTTGTGCGCATCTAATTCCACCTCTCCAAGCATACTCGCCGTAATTACAGTCGCCTCGAACGCCCAGGCCTCGGCAGCCAACATCACGCCGCCGTGAAAAGACAAACTCCCCGCGCGTTGAAACATCTTCTTGGTAATATTTTTCTTCGCATGCATCCACTCCTCGAACTCCTTTTTCCTATTCTCGCTCGTTTCGTACGCTAAACTACTCGACGCGCTGTATGCGCCTAACAAGATCAGATTTGCCAGCCTCGAAATCGTCGTCGCGATTGGCGCGCCTCTCAAACCAAAATCCAACGTGTGTATGAACAACTGATTCAATCCAATGTTCAACATGAGCGTCATAAAACTGGTAATCCCCACCGGATTTACCCGTCCTTGCATCTGCAAATACTTCTGGTACACCAAACTCCACGACATAAACCACAGTCCTGGGAAAAGAATTACGCACGCTCTTCCCACTTCTCTCGCGACGGCGTCCGGGCGTTTTAACACGTCTCTCACTATCGCTTCCGAGCTGAACAAAAATGCCGCGGCTGGGAAACACGCGACGGTAACCACCAAAAGAACAACTATCGTCCAACTTTTCACCGCTCTCGGGTCGTTTGCGCCGTGCGCTTGACTCGCTAAAGTGTCCATTGCCGACGTCAATCCAGCCAAGAAGTACCAACATAACAAGAACAAGACGGTGAACAACGACCCGACTGTCATTTCAAATCGACCTAATCTGCCGACATAGATTAAATCGCACGCGAGCATTATTTGTTGCGAGCCCATTTGTAAGACTATTGGCCACGTCAGACGGGCGAGCTGTTTCATCTCTCGGCGGATGGTCCCGTCCGCGCTCGGGGCCGCCGCCCCGCCGCCGACACAGTTCGTCTCGTCGACGTCGACCGACGCCCGCTTCATGTTGGAATGCTGTTGCTTTTTACACGAGCGACGACGACCAAGGCGACGACGACATCGCGGAAAAAGAATCGTCTCGTCGAACCCTTTCGCTCTCGTTCTTCATCGCCGCGCGTCCCGGGGACGAGCGCGTCCCACGTCGTCGCGAACGCAAATGACGACGGGGTAGTCACTTTTCCCCAACATTAAAGTCTTTCTTTGTCTCCCACCGCTCTAAACCCTAAACTTAAAAAAGAGAAAAAAAAGAGGGAAAAGAGAGAAAGAGATGGACTCTGATATCTTTTTGCGAGACATCACGCACGCGCGCTTTTGCGACGATGAAGACCCACGGCGGCGGCCGCGAAAAGAAGAAGGACTCTCGTCGCTGGACGACGACCACGCGAACGACGACGCGGATTCTCTTGTTCGTTTTACCGCACTTGGCGACGCGCGCGTGTCTCGTCGCCGGGGACGCGTCTTTGGGAAACGCAAAAAAGAACATTGGAGAGAATGTCGGGACGAGAAGCAGCGATGTCTTTTGGGAGAAGAAAACCATCGCTCGCGATGTGGAGCGATTCGAAGAGCACTGCGAGCCGATACTCGGGTCTCACAAAGACCGATGGTTGGAGTTGTACGAAACGAACGCGAGAGTGTTGACGATTGACGCGTCGTGTTCGGAACACGCGAATGGGATTGGAAACTATCTGGGCGATTTCTTAGCCTGGTTCGCGTGGGGGATGGCGTCTGAACGGGCGGTGTACGTTCGATTTACGGATTGCGGTGACGAGGAGCACGGGCAGTTCGTCGAGGAGAGAGCGACGGACTCGAAGGAGAGGAAAGATTTAAAACGAGACTTTATGAAGAAGAAGAAGAAAGAGATGGAGAAGATGACGGCAGAAACAAATTCTCAAGGCGAACAGGTGGACGAGTTGAGTAAGATAAAAAGCAGTAGCCGACGGTCTCCGTCGACTATGTCTCCGTCGAGAAAGCTTTTGCAGCGCGAGGCGACGTCGTCGTTGTTGAAAGATGACGAAGAATCCCAAAGAAATCAAGAGGACATGTTTCAGAGAGAAAGAAAGGCTCGAGAAGAAACGCCGGAGGATGTGAAGATGCGTCACGAGAAGGAACGCGAAGCTCTTGTAAAAGAAGAGGAGGCGTTAGATCAATCGATGGAAGGGTCTGCTTTGGATGGGTCTGGTTCTGCTTCGAGTGAAGCGGAGTTGTCGCAATCGCAACGCAACAGAATTCATAGTTTTGAACGAGACCGTCACGAATTAGCAGTGAAACGATTGAAAGAAATGCGACGGACAGGAGGACCAAGGCCGGAGGTTATTCAAGATTTAGAGGATCGCGAGCGCGATTTGGCGGGACGCACAGCTAGTATGACTGGCGCGGATCTCATGATGCCGCCGATTGATCACCGCGTCGTTGATGACAGCGAAGAAAAAATGGAGCTAGGTGCTAGCAGTATCGGAGCTGAAGATAACGGAAATAACGACAACAGCGACACGCTCGCAGAAGAAGTCGAGTCCGAGCAAGCAAAGATAGAGCGCGAGAACAAACTGAAACAAGAATTAGCCGATCGTGCGCAAGCGTTGAAAGAAGAAGAGGAAGATCGCGCGCTCCGAGAGATGGAACAGGAAGGTTTGAACGAAGATTGGAGCTTCTTGAGGGAAGAAAATAATCACAAATCGCAGTGCAAAGAAGAAACCAAAGCGTTGACGTGTCAAGACCGCGCGAACATGGGTTTGTATTTTCAACTTCCAAACGGTAAATCGTGGAATTTGGACGCAAGAACGCGTAAGGAAATCTTCGATTCTGTCGGCCGTGGGCCGAAACAAGTCATCTCACCAGACGATTTCTCGAAATCCACGAACGAAACATTCAGGATGTTGGAAAATATGCTTATGAACGCACATCCTTGGATTGAATTCAAGTTGCATACTTCCGGGCAAGATCACGGATTGATTCCCGGGTCGACGCAAACGTGCGCCATTGATGGTGGCGGCGAGAGTTCGGGAGCTGGTACTGAGTTTTGCGCGGATGTCGGTCAAGCGGTGATTGGATTGGGCTATATTCGTTTAGCGCAGAAGCTCGGAGCGTCGTTATTCGAGGAACCACAGGAAGGTACGACAGAGTTTTTCAACTCGGCAAACTATGCTACGTACGAAAACAAGTTCGCGCACCAGAAAATACGAGGGTGTCTGTGGCACTTAACTTCGAGACCGACAGAACGACTCGCGAGCGTGTTAATACCATATATAGACAGATTCGACAAATTTGACGCCATCGGCGGGGTGCATATTCGTACCGGCGATTGGTCGGATGAAAATACGCCTTCGCTACTGGAACAACACGATGGCCGAGGAACCTTCGAAGACAAAGTAGCTAGCATCGATGCTTTGTTACAAAATGCCGGGACGAGCATTGGGGAATTGAAGACCGGTTCGGCAGAAAAACGATTCAACGCTTTCAACGCGCTGATTAAAAAGGGTGGGTTCACAAGGACGAATAAGGATCCCATTGTTATTAAGTCGTGCCCGAAAATAAATGGTGATTATTTCACGCTCGGTGAATCGAATGATGCTGGGTTATCTCCGTACTTCACTTGCATTGGAAGGGCTGCACAGAAAGCGGCGACGGATCGTGCCACGGAAGGCACAGGTAAATTCGGCATATATGTATCAACGGACTCGCCATATTTGAAAAAGCTAACCTCTGAGTTGACCAATTTGAAAGACATCGTCGTTGGGTGCATCGGAACGTGCGAATTTCATCACGCAGATCACAATGCGAACGAACATCTCGATCCCGATCCGGAATTCAACGATGACGTTTTGAGCGAGGATGACGACTTCGATTACAACAGCAAAGAAGATTCTTCTCCGATTGAACCGGACTTGGAAGGAAAGGAAATTTACAGCAAAGATCCTTTCATAATGTCCTTCGTGGACGCATATATTCTCGGTTTAACTGATCACAATATCCAGGTTACAGCATCGACGTTCGATATGGTCGCTCAAAGGGGATTCGGACATGGTGGCGTGCCGCAAAATTTAGAAGACAACGGCTTCAGTTTACAAGGTGCCTTCAAGCCGTGGTCTAACAAACACTTGCCGATTTGCGAAGCGTGTGGTTTAACCAGAGAAGATATGGATGTGGAGGGTTCTGCTTGTCAAATGACGGGTGAAGCCATCTTTGGCGTTTCGGACGACGCAAAGTTCGCAGAGATGTTCAAGTCATCAAAAAAATCGGAGGCGCGCGCTTCCGTGAAAAGTGGCGTCAACACGGAGGTTGGTCGAGAAGAAGCGAAAGAAGAGGAAGAAGGGGAAAAGTTGACCCCTACGACAGCTGATTTCACGTCTGGTAAACACGCGAGAGGAGAGACACATTCGATAAAGGAGCAGAAAGAAGAAGAAGTGTCAGAAGAAGAGAACAAAATAGAAGACATGACTGCCTCAAGCGATGACGACGAATCGGTCGCATCCGGAAAACAACTGACTCGTGGTCAATCCACGAGGAAATCGAAAAGCGTAGAAGAAAAAGAGGCGGTTGTTCCATCGGGCGGAGTGGTCAAGAACGAAGTTGTCCCAGAAGACACGTTGGAAGCGTTGGAAGAAATCCGTGAAGCTCAAGAAGAGCAAGCCACGGAAGAAGCCGAAGAAGTCATCGAGTCGAAAGCCAAAGAAATCATCGCCGAGAGAGGAGAGGAACAAGAACACAAAGAAGTAATAGAACAAAAACAAGAAGAATCGAGCGCTCCAGAACGAGGTGTAGACGACGAAGAACGCCCTTCAGCAGAAGAGGAAGAAAGAAAGTCGCGCTCGTCGGAGAAGTCCCGAAGGAAGAGCTCCAGCCTGATGAATTCGACACAAACGAAGAGTCATTCGGCGCGCGAAACAGGAGGAAGAACGAGTGGAGAAAGAAGAAAAGGCCGACCTAATCCAAGCGTAGAAAGACGAGAAGGAAGGACGAGGACGACGAAAGTATAGCAGCGCCGCTTGTTTTAAATCTTACTTTTTTGGAAATATCTCCGCTTTATCCAATTCTCGCGTCAGAAAAAAAAAGCGCAGCCGTCTCTTTCCCGTGATAAACATGCCAAACGAAAACGAAGATCCTCTCAAACGGACCATGGCGCTCATCGACGAGCACAAGGACAAGTTCTCGGACGGTTTATACCTAGAAATTGCGACTAACATGCACAAAGCGTGGTCGGACCGCGCGAGGAATTTGCGATTCGATGAAACGGCGGCAAACCGGGAAACAACGCGCGGGACAAATACCGGGGATCCAGGACTGCCGCGATTTACCTACGCAACTCAGCCTCCACCGATGACCCTGGCGCAACCGCAAGCTATCGTTGCTTCTCCTCGCCATTACCAAAGAATTGAGACGTATCAAGTGAAAGGCCAACTCCTGCCGCCTGATGCAGGACGGTTGGTGTTGGACTTCAAGTGCCAAAATGGATTTTCAACCGGATTTTCCTCTTCTTCGAGAGGAGTGCGACAAGAGTGGTCGACGGAGAATGCCTGGACGTCAATCGGAATAACGGTGACCGATTGGGTCGGAACGTTGTCCTTCGTGGATTCTGAAGGACACTCCTCCGTGGCGGCACTCATGGAGTGCACGAAGCTTCGTAAACACGACAGTTCGCGAGGGAGGTACGGGGACATCGACACCTCGGAGTTGTTGAATTTCCACGCGGACTTCACGTCCATGATGGTGTCATTTTTGAGCGATTTGCAAGAAGTAAACGAGGAATGGACGCAACGTGCGTGCATGCTCGTGAAGAAAATGACCGTATTGGACTCGAGATTTCTCGGTCTTGGGATTCCGTTGAAGATGATTGATATGGCGGATTATATGGTTAACGACAACCGTTCGTTGTTGCTGATTGATCCGCTGTATTTAGTTAGAGATTTTTGCCGCGACGAGATGATCATTCCAGATGGGATGAACGGAGAGGAATGCTTGGACTTGTTGCGTCAGTACTATAAGAAAATTGGCATTCAGCAATCCTGGAGAGAGGAGAAGTACATTGGGAGGTGGAACGGAGTGCCCTATCCCTCGGCAAATGCGGTGTGCCCGCATCTAACAGCGTTTAGTTTGCCATTATTGAGAGACATCGCAAACGTGAATTAAACCATTAATTAATTTATTATAATGCAGAGAGAGAGAAGGGATACGTATACTAAAGAAGAGTGTACCCAAGAAGAAGAAAACGCATGTGCACGCAGGCATGCAGACATGTATGAAAACATCGGCTGAAAAGCCGTGTACTAATAAAATGAAAAATAACAAAGACGGAAAAAGCGCATCGAGAGAGACATCGAAAACGAGAGGAGGAAGATTACCATATTTACACGGAACCTTATTTGTAATAACTCAATGAAAACCACTTACACGACTTCGTGCGCATAATAATAAATACACTACACTCAATTAATTACTCCTTCTTCGTCTCGCCGAGCGTCTCTTTCATCTTCTTCTCGAGGCTTCCGTCGGCTTGCATCCTCGCGACGGTCATCATCTTATTCATAACCTCAGGCCCATGCTCTGCGATTAATTTATCAGCTTGCTCCTTCGTCATCGTCATCACGTTCTTCACCGCGTCTGAATCCTTCACGTTTTGCATGTACTTCCTCGCGTCTGCAGGTAAGTTTGCCAAGTGTTTGTCAAGTACCTTTTCGTATTTTAAGAAATACGGTTTTACAAGCCGATTAAACACCGTGGTCGTTTGGATTGGTCCGTCAAAGAGCAAGGAAAAATACAGGGCAGCTTTAACTTCGTCCCAAAAAGGGATCGGATTAATCGGCACGTACGCATCGTAAGCCGTCAATAACGCGTGGATGACCCAATACATCAACCTTAACCAAAGAAGGAGAAGAAAAAGTAAAAAGTTAGTTACTCGGGTGACGAAATTTTTGAATTCGTGCGAAGCGAAACATAAAAAGAGTCTCGCTCACCATTTCACGTCGTCTTCGTGTTCCACTGACATCAACGCTTTGCACGATGCGTACGGTGCGTACGTGCAATTCATCGCGTTGAGCACTCGATTCGTGATAAATCCGAGCATGCTTACTTTCCGTGCGCATGCGTTTGTGCCGAATGTTCTTTTAAAAATGCTCTCTTTATTTTTATTTATTTTTTCCCGAATTTTTCTCTCTTCGGAAGGAGACCCAAAAAGAGAGAGAGAGAAGGAACGTGGAGGAAGAGAAAGTTCATCATCACAAGTATATCGTTCGCAGACGCGCGAGTTCACGCACACATGTTACGAAAAATCGCACGATCGACGGTCTCGAAGAGCGCGCAAATGCGCGCTGCGGTCGTTTACGGGTCGAAGGTGCGCGCTTGTTGTTCGCGTGTTGTTGTTTTTCGTGTGTTTTCGCGCGTGGTCTCGCGTCCGGGGGGGAGCTGTGTTTGTGCGCTGTAGAATTTGAAGCAGAAAAATGATTGAAAACTAACCGGAATGTCCTTTCTTTTCTGCAGAGAAACTTTGCCGCCGCATCGACCGCGGATGAAGATAAGTATCAGGTACGCGTTTATGTCTTTTGATGCGTATTTATACGATCGCGAGGCGTGGTGGAGCGGTGGATTCCGGATTTGGCATTTTTATTTTTAAGAGCAGCTTTGAAAATGAATGTGTTTCCAAGGAAGAAGGAACATTTTTGACTCTTCGCACGAATGCATACGCTGACGATATACATCCTTCTTTAACCTATTTAACAGCCTCCAATCAAACTCTTCGGTACCGCTGCTCGATACGCGTCAGCGTTGTACACCGCCTCGGCGAAGAAGTCCGCCTTAGCCGCGGTTGAAACAGAAGTCAAGCAAATCGTCGCTCTTGCCAACTCGGACAAAAAGTTCAAAGAGTTCATGGAAGATCCTACGATGGCTAGAAAGAAAAAAATGGCTGGATTAGACGAGTTTTGCAAGGGTGGGAAGTTTTCGGAGACGACGTCGAATTTTATTAAGGTTGTTGGCGAAAATGGTCGCTTGAATGAATTAGAGAAAATCGCGGAGTGCTTCGAAGAGTTGTGCATGGCGTCGAGAGGGGAAGTGAAGTGCGTGGTAACGACAGCGGAACCGTTGGATGCGGCGATGTTGGCGGATGTGACGGATGCATTGAAGGGGCACGTGCCGGCGAATGCTAAGGTGGTCGTGAGTACAAAGGTAGATCCGAGAATCGTCGGCGGGATGACGGTTGGCATCGGGGAAAAATATTTAGATTTGAGTTTGCTCTCGAAGATTCAAAAGGTTGAACATTTGATTGGCAACCCGGTCTGATTGAACACATACACACATATATAACGCTCATCTGTAATAACACAAAAGGTATATAGTAGAAATATTATTAATATACAAGGCAGCGCGTCTTCATTTCTCCTACGCGATATCATCTAAAGAATTTTTCCGCGCGCGCGCGCGAGCGTATGGCACAAAGTGATACACATCATTTACGCTATGAGCAACAATTTCTAGTCACGATATTCCCATCCCCTCTCGCATCGTTTAAATTCACACCTCCTCCTCTTCTTCCACTACTCGGCCCATCTTTCAACAAGCTCGGCGTCTCCATAATCGCTTGCAATAACTCGTCGAATATCTCCTTCACGCTTACTTTCGTCTTCGCCGAACATTCCAGAAACAAACAGCCGTTCCGTTTCGCAAAAGCGATCGCGTCTTCTTTCTTCACTTTCCGTTCCTCCTCCTTATCTATTTTATTCCCAACCACAATCTTAATCGCGTCTGGTATCGTCGAGTACATGTCCACTTCTTTTTGCCAGACGTTTTCTATCGAGTCAAAGCTCTCTCTCGAGCAAATATCGTAAACGAAAACCACGCCTTGGGCGCCTCTGTAATAACTCGACGTTAACGTCCTAAACCTCTCCTGACCAGCCGTATCCCACACGGTGAGTTTAACCGTTTCGTTGGTGCGTTTCGACGTCACGTACTTCAGTTTAAAGTCCACGCCGATGGTGGTCGATACGTTTTCCAAATCCGCCTCCGGGTCGATGAATCGAGAGAGCACGGAGGTTTTCCCGACGCCGGAGTCTCCGACGAGGAGGATTTTTATCAGGTGAGAATACGCTTGGAACAACGAGGCGTCGTCGACCTTCATCGCTCGGAAAGCTCGATCGCGTGCTCTGTCGTCGTTCTTCGATCGGATCCCTATATATATATGTGTGTGTGAGAGAGAGAAAGAGAGAGAGGAGAGACGCAAAAGTGCCACTTTTCAACTGAAAATTTTCGCTCAAAAAAATGTCCCCCCCCCCTCGCAAAAAAAGGCCAAAATTCGAGAGACTGATGAAAAAAAAGAGCCGATCGAGGATCGTTTCAAAGTAAGAAACCTCAGAAGAAGAAGAAGAAAAACACGACAACAACAACAACAACGCACGAAGATGCCGTACGCCTCCGAATCGTTCCTCCGCACCGCCGCGAGAGAGGGCAAGAAAATGTGGCCGTTTTTAGCCGGGTTCGCCTTCGTCGGGACCGCGGTCACGTACGCCACGTCGACGATTACGAGCGAGGATAAAAAAGCGAGCAAATTTCTCAATCCCGGGGGGCATTGAAACGACGGGACGTCGGAGGTAGAATTGAGAAGACGCGGTTTAGCTTCGCGAGAGAGAGAGAAAGGGAGAGAGAGAAAGAGAAAGAGAAAGAGAGAGGAGGGAAAGGTGCATCGCCGGATGCGTTTGACGCGATAAAAGAGAAAGAGAGAGGAAGAAAGAGAGAGAGAGAGTAGATCTACTACTCTCTAGCCCTCGTTTCGTCGTCTTCTGGCCTGCTTTGGGAATAGACGCCTTAAAAGTTTGTAAAATATTAGCGAAAAGAAAGTTTATCATGGACGGGCGTGCTTATGCGCGTTTTTCTCGTTTAGTCTCTTTTACGTGCGTTTCTCGTGTGATGGCTAAATGGCATTGAAACGGTTCGCGCTGCTATCGCGTGCTATTCGCGTGTGTAATCACTCCCTCCTTTTCCCCGTCTATTTGTTCTTCTCAAGATTCTTAATCAGCTTGTTCCGTATCGCCGTCAACTCCTCGGTGCCTTCAATTTTTGCGTAGTGTTTTAAAACCAACTCCACGCACTTTAACGGTAGCGAGTGTAACCCGGGTCTTTCCTTTTGCTCTTTCGTTTGCGTTTCTAAATCTCTTTTTAAGTGTAACTGGACGTTTTTCTTCGGGACGATGTCGTTCGGAACAGAACACCCGTTGATGCCTCCTCCTCCTAATAGGGACATGCGTCCGTTGTTTCTCCGTCTTCCCGGTGATATGATTGGCGAGTGTAAATGTTTGTACTTGTCGTAAATGATACCTTTTTGGATTTTCTCGACGATCCGTTTGGACTTTCGGGCTTTACCTTCGGGAGGCGGCGGCGAGAGTTCTCGATCCGAATCGTCTGGTAAACCAGCTTCTCTCGAAAGTCGCTCGGCTTCTCGACCTCTCTTATTCTCTTTCCTCATTTCCGCCTCCTTTGCCTTCTTCTCTCTCACAGCTACCGTATCTAACCAACAAAACTCCTCGTCTTGTGGTTTCTGCTCCAACGTCAACTTTTCAAATCGACTCAAAACTCTCGGCCCGTTCTTCTCTTCGTCCCATCGCTCGGGAATCTGATCGTCCCGTAACGTACCACTCTCTTTCTCTTTCTTCTCCTCTTCCTCTGTGTCTGAACTTTCCTCCTCGTCTGAATCGTATTCCTCGTCCGAGGAATCCATCTGGTGTCCATCCAACCGAATGTTCCTTAAATCCGGCGGCTTCCTCCTGTGCCTCATCTCGCACAACAGAAACGTCTGCACGATTAATTTAAACGCCGGCGATTGGTACGCAAAGTGCTTATTCGGCGCCCAGTCGAACCACTGACACTTTTTCGGTTTCTCCGTGTCCTTCGAAATAAAAAACTCCAACGAATCTGGGCCAGTAAACAACTCCGGATGGTCAAAAAACAAAGCGCCTATATTTTTCACCACCTCGTCCGTCGTCATCTCTTGGTTGCGAAACTTAATCAACATCGTCAACAGAGCTTTATACGGCCTTTCGTCTTTGCTATAAATCTCTCGAATTCGTTTCAAGAGGTTATATCCTCCGTTTACCGTCGGCTGATTCGGGTCCACCTCCTCTTTTTTCACCAAAGTCTCTTGTTGTTGTTGTTGTTGTGTTTTCGCCGAGTCTTCCCTTTTAAACGATTTTTCTTTTTTCACCTGTTTTTTTTTTCGCACAGTGACAAGGTCAGAGAAAAAGTGTTCAGATTCCTTTTTTCGACCCAACAGAAAGAAAGAGAGAGAGAGAAAAAAAACACGCGACGCGAAGGACTCGAGCTTTACCTGCGCTGATTTTTTTACCGCGTGTCGTCCGTATTTATACGTCTGCGTTGTTTTGACATCGACCCAACCCCGAAGGAAGGACAAAAAAGGAAGACGAAGAGAAAGCAACACGTCAGTCGTCCGTGTAATTAAATAAAAGAGCTCTCAAAAAAGGAGTCTCTTCCAAAAAACTCGAAGAAGAAAAATATTTTGAGGCCCCGCGACGACCTTGACGGCCGGCCCCCTTTTGTGTTTTTGGGAACGACGACTCTCAAAAGGACGAGATGGAAAATAAAAAAACAGAGGATTCCTCCGTTTCCGCGCGAAACGCTTTGTTCACTCACGTCTGGTAAGAAGCAGTTGAACCCATCGAGTAAGTCCTTGTGGCCTTTGAGGAGCTTTTTGATGCGTTTGACGACGTCGGTCGTGTCGTATCTGCGTGTCGTCGTGTGCACGTTCGAGACATAATAAAGAGAAGCAAGCAAATGTGGTCAGACCGGGGAAATGCAGAGAGAGAGAGAGAGAGAGAGAGAGGGGGCTATCTAGAGAGAGGGACGTACCTGCCGCTCTTAAAATCTCTCATGATGTCCAAAAACGCCTCGTACACGTGGCTTTGGTCGCCCGAGAACCGCAGTTTAACCGTTCGCACGTAGACCAGCGCATCGTTGGCGGTTTGCGCGTGTTGCTGCGCGGCGGTTTGCGCGGCGTTCATCTCGCCAACGCGCGACCGGAAGCGTCGTCGGCGTTTCGATTGAAAATTTGAACCCCACGAGAGGTGTTGGGGGGACTCCTAAAAGGGATGCCGATGAATGCGGAGCGTTCCAAAGCGATACCCGAGGAGGAAAACGTCTCTCTCTCACTCACTCTCTCTCTCTCGCGTCAAGACAAAAAAAAGAGAGAGGGTTTCCTCGCGCGGTCGATTGGACGAGCGTGGACGGTTGTTCCCCGTGCGTCAAAGTCGTCGCTTTTTTGTTGGGAGAGACCCAGAGAGACTTTTGGGTGTAATGTGGGTGTGTTTTTTTCTGTTTTTTTTCGTAAAATCATGTCCTTAAGTGCGTAACAGAGGACTCGTGTGAGTGCGCAATTGGGACTCGTGTGTGAGTGCGTGCAAGGGACTCCTCTTTTTTTTTTTTTCGTTTGTGGAAGAAAAAACCCAACAACCAATTTCAAACTGTTGTTGCGAAAGAAAGAAAAAGCGAGAGAGAGAGAGAGAAAGAGAGGAGAAGTCAAACAGAGAAGAAAGTCTCTCAAAGCGTCTCTCACAAAAAACTCTCTCCCCCTCTGTTTTGTGTCTGCCGTCGTCCTTAAAAGCAACAAAGCGCTTTGAAAGCTTTGGAAGAAGAAGAAGAAGAAGAAGAAGAAGAAGAAGAAGATCATCATCATCATAATCATGGCGCCGCAAAAACGAGGGAACGCGCTCAAAGACGAGCGACTGGGGTCGCCTC
>MDSZ01004635.1_pt1 | contig 23286 bp, 15 predicted proteins | sample 811201 | NCBI WGS metagenome assembly MDSZ01 (sample SAMN05326647, study PRJNA326480) | marine metagenome | isolation source: seawater | place: Indian Ocean: North | collected 2010
AAGAAGAAGAAGAAGAAGAAAAAGGAGGAATCGACGCCTCGAACTCTGAAGGAGAGAAAGGACGGATGGCTGGAGAAGAAGAAAAAATTCGTCAAATGGCATAAAAGGTACGAGAAGAAGAATGGAGAAGAACCGGTGGCATTTTTCAGTTACGGATACACGACTGTCGAGAAGAAGTTGAAGAAAGCGGCGGCAGAATCGTCTCCCATAGAGGCGGCGGCATCGATGAGCCCGGTGTACATATCGCAAAAAAGAAAGGGCAAATTGGAGAGAGAGTTAATTTTGAAGCACGTGCTAACTGCAAGAAACAGTTATTGGGGACACAACGAGGACGTTGAAAAGGCGGAGGGTGCGGCAGTAGTGCCAACAGAGAAAGCGTCGACACCGAAGAAACCGCCGGGACTGCCAAGAGCAGTGGCAAAGACCAGCCCGATTTCGAAGGCTTCACCGAAAAAGACGACAACAATGACCACAGCAACTGCAAAACCAAAGTCAGTCGCTCCAGAACGAGTCAAAGCGTTTGCACGAGTGCTCGATCCAACCATCCCGGTCGATAAAGTACCAGTTGTCCCGAGACAACCGATTTTGGAGAAGAGAAAACGAGAAGTAGCGGGCGCTAAAAACGTGGACAAAGGAGCACTGCCGTCTTCTGCTGCCAAAAAAGAGACCTCCAAAGAAAGTAGTAAATCAACTAAGATTGAGCAACTTTTAACCAAGACGGAAGAAGAAGAGGCTTTGGACGGCGTGACGGAAAAAATGACGAATGCTTTGATAAAAAAGCAGAAACTGGCAAAACAATCTAACAATAGAAAGGTGAACGCTCGAGATGATGCGAAGAAAAAGAAGAAGAAACAGCGTAAAAATAAAGTCGAGGACGATGGAGACCACTTCGCTCAAGTCAAATGGATCGGCGAGAGGATTCCCCAACAAAGTAAATTAACTTCGAATCGCATGTATTATGAAGGCTTCATTAAGTCTGACATTGAATACAGAGTCGGCGAGTGCGCGTACTTGCTTCCTGGCAATCCTGAAGAGCCGATGTATATTGCCCAAATTGAATCTTGTTTTGAAGATAACACCGGGAAATGGTGCGAGTGCAGATGGTTTTGGCGCGCACACGAACTGACAAACGCTGGTGAAAAATCTCTTCCACCAGTATCAAAGAATGCGAAAGATAAATTTGAACCCGAGCGCGAAATTATTCTAACACAAACTGTAGATAAACAACCAATGACGTGTTTAGAAAACATTTGCCATGTGTATGGATCGAGAAAAGAAGCAGATGCGAGCAAGAAAACGGAAGAAGGCGGTTCGAATTTTGAGCAGTTATATTGTAACTGGGCGTATACGGTCATTTCCGCGACGAAGCAAGGAAAAGTAAAAGGAGTGTTCACTAAAGTAACAAAGCGCAAAGGTGGCAGAGGATTTGAGTTTCCAAATGCGTTTTCGAGCGATAAGAAAAGGAAAAGGAAGAAGTAAAAGTAGTAGTCATACAATTTGTGACTAGGTGGAGAGATGCGTATTAATTGATTTACGATATAAACTATACCTAAAAACCTAACCTAATTGACATAGAACGAGTTCAGTTTCTCCTCGAACTTTGAAAGACCCTCTGCGCAACTCTTACGTTTTTTGGCCGATACTGCCACGGTACCACCACCATTTTTAGTAATCAAAGGAACTTCGGGATGAAACCCTCCGCTCAAAGTGCTTGCTACTCTCGCGCATGACCCCGCTGCAGTTCGCGCTTTCGAAAAGAGAGAGAACTTACCCTTACTTTCCCCGTCATTTTCCTCCTCGTTAATACCTCTTTCAGTTAGTTTTCTCTTCGGAGATGTGGGGGATACGTCTTTTCTCGACATTTTGTGCGCAAATTGAAAGATGTCGTCAAATTCGTGATTTAAAACTGCCATCGCGGCACCAGCAACCACCGGATTGAAATGGTCCTTCAACAAAAATAACTCCCAAGCCGTCGCTACGCCTCCATTTGCCTTCTCTGGATTCACCGAATCGCTGTTAAAGCGATTGAGTGTGGACGATTTCTTCTTGGTCTTCTTGGACGAGTGGTTATTACGATTGCTGAACCCGCCACCGGCAGTTGAAGGAGCAAACTTTCTTTCCTTTGTAAAATCCAAAATATCTCTCGTCTTTGGCGCTCTTCTCAGACAATCTGCCATCGTGAGTAACAGTCCAAACGCTTCTCCACTTTCGACTGTCTCCACCGAAACGTTTGTTATCTTTTTAATGAAAGCCATCGCGGTAGACGTATTCATTGCACCAAAAGCCTGCGAAGCTACTCTCTGCGTCGATGCAGAGATGGTCTCTCCCAATGTTTGCGAATTGAGGAACGCCGCAACAGCATCTACTCGTAACGACCCCTTCGCCTTTGCTTCAAATTCATCGTACGTGTGATCAAATCTATTTTGCGAATCCTCGTCGTCGTTGTCCGGAGGTTGCGGCAAACTCAAACTCTTTAAAAATTCCATGCAATCGTTTGTTGCTTTATACTTGTTGAGACACAAAATTTCAGAGAAAACTTTATTTCGCGTGGAGGATAAATCTACATCCGCCAACGCGCTCTCAATACCACCTCCCGCGAAAGAATCTACCAAGCATAATACAACTCGACACTTATCAGCGATAGTAAATCGCTTGGACGATAGAGCTTTCGTAAAGAGCGAAGATAAGTCTGCCATGTAATCAACGTCAATTAAGCGAGAAATATTCGGAAGATTTTCCAAGGTTGGCGCAATTAGTGCAAACGTGCCTCTTTTGCGATTCTGATGCATGTGTCTACGCTGGTTCACAATAACGGCCTTGTCGTAATCCGAATCTGTATCTGATTCGTCTGATGAGTCGCTGTTGTTTGTAGCACCAACGCTGTCTTCAATATCATCGGTGGCTCTTTTCAATACACGCACGTACACTTCAAACACAGCTTCAATCATCTTGCTCTGGATTTTAATCTTCTCTTTCCAACTCTTTGTCTTCCCACCTTCAGCTTCAGCTAAATCTTTCTTTATTGATTTCTCTAATCTTCTCTTGAATGATTTGTCGTCCGAATCGGATTCGTCATCTTCTTTGTTGGCACCAGTATCGCCCGTGAACGGCTTCATTCTGTTTTGCTCCTGCAACGCTTTCGCCATTTTCGCTCTTTGCTTTCGACTCAATTCGCGTTCGCCCGCTCTTTCTTTCCTCTCTTGTTTTCTTGACATTTTCTGAAATCGTTCTTCTTCCGGTTTTAAAGCTGACACGGCGGCGTTGAGATTAATGCTTTTGAACCAGGCGATGGATTGCGGCCATATTGATTTCATATTCTTCTTTACGAGTTCGGCCATGAGTTGCAATATTTCGAGTGTGAGATCTCCATTTTCATCTGCTCTACAAATTTCTGAAAATGCCTTTGAGGCTCCTTCAGCAATCGTCACATCGCTCGACGTAAATGCAGACGAGATAATCGCTCGCAATATTTCGCCTCTGTAGTTTGAGTTGGGTTTTTTCAACAAGAATTGAATCAAGCACTTCCCACTCACCGAAGGCGAAGGACCAGAAACAATTGAATTGACACCTTTTTTCGCATTCTTCGTCAATAAACGCAGGAAAGATTTGTACGTCTTGCATAAGAGGTCTTCTTCTTTTCTTTGCTTCTTCACTTTATCAGATAACCCTTCTAATTCGTTTTTATCCACGGATAGCTCGCGTAGTCTGTAATCGGGAAGAATATCAAGTAAAAGCAGCGTCATGCTAGCACACGCGTCTTGCGCCACTTCCTTTGAATGTGGATCATCGCATAAAGTTTTTATGAGCTTCGCAGCATCCTTGATATTTGTTTCTGGTTGTTCAATTGCTTTTTGACAGAGTTCGGCAATGAATTGACGGCAAGCAAATCTTCGTCCAGTTGGATCCACCAAGTATTTTTTTGCCGAGAACGTAAAATCCACGTCCTCATTTTCCATCTGGTCGTCACTCGCGTCGTCGTCGTCGTTATTATTATTATTATTATCCTTTGAATCCTCGCCTAATGTGCTCTTCTCTTTCGCTTCTTCCTCCTCCCACCAGTTTGCTTTCTTCTTCTTCTTCTTTGCTGAGGTATCCTCCTCTGAAACGTCTTTCTTTCTTCGTTTCGTCTCATTCTTCGCTTTTTCTAATCCTAAATCCTCGTCATCGAGCGATTTCTTTCGACTATTTCTACTGCTATTGTTACCATTCTCGTCCTCGATGTTTTGAAACGCTTCAAACTCTTGTGCTTCTCCTCGTTTAGCTTTCACAGTCGCTTGTGTGTCTTTTAAAGCTGGCTTCTTCACTAGAGTTCCATCTAAACGTTTTACTGGAAGCAGTAAACTAGCATTGCCTTCGTCATCTTCGTCATCATCGTCGTTGTCGTCGTCATCATCGTCATCATCGTCTCTTTCTTCTTTCTTCTTCTTCTTCTTCAATATTTCTTGTTGTTTCTTCTCCCACGCTTCCTTCTTCTTCACTTTTTCCTGTTCGAAGAACATGCGTTCCACATTGTCGTCGTCGTCGTCGTTGTCGTTCTTCTTGACTCGCTCTCCTCCATCTTCATCGTCCGTGTTTATTTTATTCTTATTCTTATTATTCTTACCCTTATCCCCTTCTTCTAGATCTTTCGAATTCGCCAGCAGCCGTTTGGTGAACAGAGCATTTTTAGTCACAAACTCGACGTCTTCCTCGTCAATCGACGTGCTCTCTTCTGTATCGGAGGATACATTATTGTTATTATCTTCATCGCCTCCTTTATTCTTCCCGTTCTTTTTATTATTATGTGTCGTCGCGTTCTTTTTCCTTCCCTGCGTAATTGCGCGCACGAGCACGCGAAAGTCGCGAACATCCTCGAGGTCAGTTCTTTGAACGCAGACACACACACGGCATGAAAATGCGTGGCGGCCGACGGGCGAGAAAATCGAGAGACCAAACAAACAACGAACATTACCGCCAGAGAGAGAGAGAGAGAGAGAAAAAGATAGAAAGAAAAAAAGAAAGAAACGCCGCACCTTCTTCCAAGCACCCGACGCGGACGGCGACGACGACGTCTGCGTGTTCCTCTTCTTCGTCTTCTTTCGAAGAGCGCCGGCGGAGGAGGGGGCTTTTTTGCCCATCTTCTTCCTTTTTTTTTCTGAGGACGACGACGGGCTTGTAAGTGACAGACACCTTTCTTTTGGATCGATCGATTTTGCGCTTTTTTTACTTTTCCTTTTTTTTTTGTCTTTTTTTTCTTCTTCCTCCAAAAAATCCCCCTCTTTTTCCTCCTTTCTTTCCTTTCTTTCTTCCCCGAGTTTTTATTTATTATTTGTACGAACACAGAAGAAAGCAAACCAAACCGCCAATAAAAGAGAGGGAGCACAAAAGGGCGTCGCTCGCTCGGTTATCGTCTCTTCTTTCCGCGCGGTGCGCATGCGAGGAGGCGTTGCTCTGAAGGTCGCCTCCCGTTTTGTGCGCGGGTCGTCGTCCGCTCTTTCGAGTTGGTCGTCGTTTCCCGATTTGTCGAGGTACAGTTACGTTTTGCGACCGGTCGTGGCAAAGACCACAACGCTTTGCGGCTTTGCGAGTCGTCCGTGGGATATAGGAAGAAGTCATCACTCTGCGCTGGCCGCGATGAGCGAAATAAACAAGAAGGACGATGTTGATGCTGAAGAAGAAGAAGAAATAGACGTACCAGAGGGTTTAAAGCTGAACGCGATTCGAGTAGTTCAGACTGCGTACGAAACGTGCGCGAAAGCACACCACACAGAAGAAGGAAAAAAGATGACGACTGTCTTAGCCGAAGCTACTGCTGAGCAATTTGTTCGAGAACGAATTGAGAGCAAACGCGAGGGTAACAGAACGACGACTTCGGAAAGGATCTCAAACACCGAGAACAACAACAACAACGAACGACGAAGAGAATATTTGAAAGCGATAGCCGAGGACATTAAACTAGCGTCGAAACTCATATCAAAAGACTTTAACGTGTGCAAAAGAGCACTGGTGGAAGGAACATTGACGCTCAGAGATGTAGCAGAGATGTCGAGAAGAGCGAAGGAAGACCATCAGTGGCGGAAAACTGTCATTAGAAGTGTTCACACGAAACTGAGAGACGGGGCGAAAGCGAACGAAGAAGATTTACAGCAATACAGCAAGGCGGCGGCGGCAACCGGGAAGAGTAAATGGGTGAAGAACGTGCTCACATGGTCTTTTCAATTCTTCGAGCATTATTTTGGAAAGATAGAAAACGAAATCGAACACCATGGCGTCGAGGATGGAAGGCAATACGCGAAGAGTCGGAGAAAATTGATAACAAGTCTCGGTGAAGATGTAGGAAAATTAGCGCCAACTCGAGAAGCTTTGTATCGGGGTAAACGCAAACGAGATGGGAGTAGTGGGAAGGACGAGGAGACTGCTCGCATCAGGGAGATGCGCAACGCATCGATAGAACGCAATAGGCGATACGCTAGACTAAATAGAAGTAATAGTGGTAATAGATGCGGTACTGGAAATGATAATGTTGGAGAGGCGTTTCGGCTTTTAGACGTGGGTTCGTGTTGGGACTTCTATCGCGAATACGAGCACAGTAGTACTTATTTTGGCAGATGCAAAGTCTTTGCGTTCGATTTAGCACCAGAAAATGGCGCAAATGATGTTTTAGAGGGTGATTTTCTAAACGTACAGTTTTTTGACCACATCGAGGACGACAATGGGACCGAAGTGCTACTCAAAAAATCTACTTCATCATCGAAACAACTGGAAGGGCTACAAATGTCCTCGTTTAACGTCGTAGTGCTTTCCCTAGTGCTCACATACGTTCCGACGCCAGAAAAACGATTTCAGATGATTATAAACGCTCGCAAGTGCTTGAAAGGAGATGGAGATGGACTCTTGATGATTATTGAACCGCATGGCTTTGATAAATCGAAAGAAAATTTAGTTGCAAAAACGTGGCAGAAAAGCATTGAAAGCGTCGGATTTAATGCACTCGTGAACTCTAAGACAAGAGACGGTTTGCATGTACTGATTTTTGAGACGACTTCGTCGCTACCTTTGTATTTATCTGAACGACGGGACCGGCTAGTAATGGCACTCGACGAAAAGTCTAAGAAGTGATGAGAGATTTCTTTCGAGCGTGGGTTCCATTATGTGTTGGGGTGTATATTGAAACATCTTAATGTACAAACTCTGATTTATGTGGCTATTTTGATTCTCCGTGTTCTCTTTTCCAGTCAAGAAGGACTTCGAACGCTTCCTTCTGCTCGTTAAAGCTTCTAATCGTTGCCGCGTTTCTCTCTGGTTCCAAAAATCCTATGGCTTCCCAAAGTTGCGCAAACTTCTTCTCTGCTCGCTGCAAATGATCTTTCTTAGCACACTTGTTCTTTAGCATATCTTTAACCGCTCGATAAAAGGGCACCGATACGAAATAACGATCCGCGGATTCCTTGTCCTTATTCTTAGATAATTCTTGAACTTTGCTCTTTAAAACCAGCACGTCACTCTCATTCAAACACAACTCCGCCGAGGCTTTCGACATTTTATCGCATATTTTTGTGATTGCTTTCAGTTCATCTTCGCGTATGTAGTCAAATTCCCATTCCTCGCTTGGTACTATGAATAATCGAGTCCCGTGGTACAGTCTCGAACGAACCGAAAAATCTGGATCCTGGTCCCATCGAAACAATGAATACAACGTCAACGGATGCACGTTCATTTTATCTCCAATCTCAAGAAGCTGTTCGTTATTCAGAGAAAAGTACGCTGGTCCTTGCACTGTATCCACCCGAACGCCTCTTCTACCGTGGCCGTATTTTAAGTGATGTTTCTCTTGCTCTGAAAGTTTCTCCATGCCTTCGTCTTTTTTCTTTTTCTTTTCCTTTTTCGCGGCTTTCTTTTGGTTCACCAACGATGTGCCGCCGTTGTTACCGTTGTCGCGCACCTTTGCTTTCTTTGTGGCGCGTTCCTGTTGTTCGTCTCCAACTTTTTTCTTCAGTTGTCGCTTTTTCTCCTCCGAAGAGTCCGCCAAAGTATCGACAACGACCCCGTTGGCAACCGCTTGCTTCCGCGCCCGCGCTAGGTACGCTTCTCGTCTCGGATCATTCGGTACAAACGTGCGTTCTTTCTTCTTTGCTATTTTAGGGACGAGCGTTGAAGTCGTTTGCTGCGTTGGCATAATCGTAGGCAGAGGAGGCATTTGCTTGACAAGACTTGGTTGGTACTGAGGAAGAGGAACTGCAGACGGAGTTACCGTCGTTCCATTACTCGCGTTCTCCACAGCACGTCTCATGACTAGCGTCTTAACATCATCCACCTCTCCGTCGGTATTTCGATGATCGGGCTGTTGTTTTTGTTGTTTGCCCTCGCGCGCCGGGGATTGCCATTTCAAATGTTTGTTCATTTTCACATTTTCCTTTTGCAAACCTTCAACTTTGTCTTCCAAGTTTCGCACTTGTTCCATGACGCTTCTCAACATTTTTTGCATCTCAGACATTTGATCGAGGACTAGCGACATCGAGTCTCGATCGCTCTTGGTCGCCGATCCCATCTTTCTTTCCTCTCGCTTTAAATATAGAAATTCGTATCTCCGTTCTTCCTTAATTTGCCGACGAGGCGCCTCGGTGTCAAAATCCAAAGAATCCTTGAGGGCTCAAATTTTTTTGAATTACAGACACCTTAAATGAAAAACAAAGAAAGGGGGAAAGTAAGAAGATGGAGACATATTGCACCACCTGTGTGTTTGAAATATAAAATATAGAGTTGAAATAACATTATTAAAACCTAGCGTCGCGTGTGTGTATATATATATATATATGTGCGTGTGTGTGTGTGTGTGTGTATTTGTATTTAGCGCACCATGGCAGAATTGAGAGGAGCAGAGTTACCTGAACTCATCTTTTTGCTTGCCGGTAAATCCGGAACGGCAAAGGCAGCGTTCGTCGCATCCACACCTCCTCTGACGACAGCATCCACCAGCTTGCACGTAGAAAACAGCTTTTTGGCGCCAAAAACAGAGGCGTTAGATCTTTGCAACGCTCGCTTCAAACTCCTCTCCGTATTTTCTTTGCTCGTACCAAATCCAAACGCACATTTCACATCATCTCTTGAACTGATGGTGTCAGTATCTTCAATCGTTAATCTCATATCAAGACTGACATCCAAGATGCGTCCTCTTCGGACATCGCTAAACGTCAGCGAGATCTTTCCATCTTCTTCCAACACAATATTCGAAATGCTTGTGAATGCGTCTCTGCACTTTTCGCACTCTTTTACAATCGCTTCGGCAGCTCTCAGTCTTGGGCATATGTTTTGTAAAACGCCCGAGCATCCGGCACCAGGAATGATTATCTTTGAAGAGGTTTCATCTCCAATGTTCCACGCAAACGGTGCATCAGCTACAGCAGCGGCAAACTTTTTCACATTCTCAATGCCTAACGGCGAATCGCTATCGTTGTTACTCTCGCTAGATGACTGAACTAGAGTGCATCTCCCAGCACCAGTTCGAGCATCTAAAGTGACTAAGAACAACTCACCAACTCTCAAAGTCAATTCCGCCGATTCTGCGCCATCAACGCGTTCCAAGGAAAATGGAGCTAAGGATGCGATGATAGAATAGTCATCCGCTAAACTTTCTGCTTTCTTTGCTTTTTGCGAAAGACGAACACGGCTTGCGAGTCTCATTTTTCCAGGCGTCTGTGCATTATTAGCAGCTGTGGGAAATCTACTATTACCATTGCCAAGAGCCTTCATCGACGAAGCCGTAATCATTCTAGTGAGATTCATCGTCAATTCTTGATTGTTTTCTAAAGTTGGATCGTTTTGTACCGCAATACGCATCTCCTCGACGCGCTCTTTCAACAACTCAACTTCGTTCGGGAGCGCAGCTTGCTTCGCCTGTTTTTCAGCAACAGTCGTTTCCAGCTTGATGTCTAAGTTATTCGCGGCTTGTAAAGCTGCTCGAGAATCTAAAACTGCACTCATTACGTCCGTGCGACTAGCATCCGGTTTCTTCGCATTTTCGATAGCAAGCATCTGCTCAGAACGCTTTTTACGCAAAACTTCGAGTCTACGTTCGGCGATGTGCCTCAACTCGACAAGGCGTTCGCGCGACTGATGCACGGATTCCTTGGAGTTTTGGGCGATTTTTTCATGAGCACGCAAGGCTTCATTCACTGTTGTCTCCGCGTTGAGCTTTCGGCGATCAAAGCGTTCGTTGGCTTCCATTTTGCATTTTTTCTTCAGCGCTTGACCAGCTTTTGACACTTCGCGTTTGTGCTGGGGATCGTCCGAAGAAGCTAAACGAAGGAACATCGGCTGCGCGATTTCGACTTCCGAGCGCAATTTCTCCACCTCTGCTGACAACGAGTGCATTTTTTCACCAAGGTCCTCGTGAAACGATTCCAAAGCTTCAATCAAAGGGTTCACGAGACAGACAATCTTTAACGCGTCTTCGCACGTTTCTGGGGGCGGATTCGTCGCTAACTGCCCAAACGCGATTGAACTTCGTCGCATGTTCTCTGCTGGAACAAACGAAACTTGGCACGCGTGATATAAATCGGAGAGTTCCAGCGGTTTCGCGTCTTTCGCTAACAAAGCATCCGGAATAGGCGGTAATTCGACAGGTAATCCTTTTAATGCGCCTTTTCTCGCGGGTGTACCAAAGTTTCGCGCCTTGTCGTTATCGAACGTCGGCGTGTAGTGACCATGGAGCTCGGATCGATCTAGTAACATCAAAGCAGATGAACGTCTATTTCTGTTGTATCTCGCGCTCGGCGTATTGTACATTTGACTCTGACGACGGAAAATGTCGTCTTTCGTGACCGTGACTGAATGCATACTCACACCGTTCGCGTCAACTTGATAATTCATCCGCATCGTTTGCAAAGCGTCTTGACCGTGCTGTTGCTTACGAAGCGCTTCTGCCATACGTAGAGTGGATTCACCCGGTGTGAAACCATCGTGTTCGCTCTTTGCATTTGAATTCGGAGCATCAAATGGCGTTTGAAGTTGCGTAGTATTCGTATCAGCGACGTTTCCTCCAATAGTCATCGAAGGTGTTTCCTGAGCAGAAGATAACGTATTTGTCGTATTCAACGGCTGTGTTCCGGTTAATCTCCGAGTCGCATTGGCACCTGCTCCATACAAAAATTCGTACGTTTCTGTTCCCATTTCCTTGTTTGCGTTCGCTCTCAAGTCAATCTCGTTGAAGTCTTCGTCGTCGTATCCCAAATTCATTGTTCCAGTATTCATCGTCGTCGTGTTGTTTTTTGTGGTGGTATTATTCAATCCCGTAGTTGTATTCATCCTCGTTGCCGGCGTCGTTGTCACCGTTGCCGGCGTGATTGTGGCGTGCTCTCGAGAACTTCCATCTATATCGACGAGATTTGGATCGAGAGAACTATCGAATCCAAACGTAAAACTCGGCGTAATCGGTTGCTGCTTATTATTGTTGTTTTGCATCATTGAATCATCGACTGAGTTCGTGACGTTCAATTTTTCAGTACCTCCCGAGGTATATTGAGACGCTATCGATTGATTGTTGTTCGTGGTGACGTTCAAAACACTCCCGAGAGTGACTTCATCTTCTTGCACTCCTTGCTCTGTGGAAGCGTTCGCTTCTCCACTACGATTTTCAGCGGCGTTCATATTTTCTTTATCTTCGTCTTCGTCTTCGTCCAATAATCTCGACATTGATGGTACTGCTTCGGTAATCAAGCCAGTCGTCGCGCCTTCACCATCTCTACCTTCCGCAACAATATCCTTATCCCCTTCCTCGTCATTCTTTTCGTCTTCTTCGACCAAATTGGCCATGCTCGGAATAACGGACGTCGTCAAACCTTCGGTTGGTTGATAGCTAAATCCAGACGTCGTCTGATTCCTTGTGCCATCGTCCTCCACATCCACACCCCCTTCTTCTTCTTCTTCTTCTCGCAACGGTTCTAAACCACTCACGGGGAAATCAACGTCATCGTTCACGATTGATGAATCGTTCAATAAACTTTGATTTAGCATTGTCTCATCTGACCCTCCTCCTGCTGCTGTTCCGAATGAATCGCGCGTCTTTTTGTTCGCGTTGTCGCTCTCCTGCGTTTTATCAAAATACAGTTAAGGGTTTAACGATGGTCAGTCGGTGTGTGATTTCGTCTTTTTTATCTTCGTCGTCTCTCTTCTTCTTCGCGCGAAAACGAAAACGATGGAGAAAAGATAGAGAGGAACAAGAAGATGTTTCGCTCTCACGTCGCGTGTGCCAAAAAGAAATTTCTATTTGTTCCCCTTCTCTTCCTTAAAAACCAAATTTGCGTAGTAGTCTCTGTTCGTTACGCACCTTGTAATACTCTCTTATTTCTACCAATTCCTTCGGCTGAGCGAACGAAACGCGCCTCCCTCCGAGACTTTGTCTTCGTTTCTTCTTCGCTTGGAACGAAGGCGATTGCGCTATCGTTCGCGATTGCGGATCAGCGACCACAACAGTTTGAATTTTTGCGTTGTTGTTGTTTTGTGCTAATTCTCCTCCTTCTCTCGTATCGTTTTCCATATCTTCGTTGTTCTCCTCTACTTTTCGCCTTGTCGACGCGTTCGGGGCCAAAGCATCGCCAAGAGCTTGCTTTCGTTCCCGTTTTAGGATCTATATAAAAGAGAGAATTTAGCGGGTGAGTTTTAAAAGAAAGATTTCCCGTTTGAATTTTGGGGTCGGAAAGATGAAAGGAAGAGACACGTACCGATGATGGCGTCACCGCGCTGTTATTAGTACTAGTATTAGTATCCCCATTCCCAACGCTCGCGCGCCGAGCGGTTTTGTTCTCTTTACTCGTTTCGTCGTCCATTTCTCTTTCCGTTTGTATGAAGAGACGACCCCCCGAGGCAATTTTTGAACCGCTGTGCGCGTTTGATTGCGTTCCCGGTGCCTCCTTTTTTTCGCACCCTAAACCAGAAAATTTGAAAATTGAACCCCCAGTGTTGCCAAAGTGGTTTCGGGTTTCGCATCGTTTCGACGAGTCGTTGGAACCGCTCGCGACCACCAACTGCGATGATATTTCGCGCGAGCGCTCTCGTGTGCATCGTAAGTGCTTCGACAAAGTTTTGGATGCGTTGGTGAGGTATTACGCGAGGTTCGTCGTCGAGAGTTGGTCCGAGCGAAAGAATGAGAGAAAGCGAGAGAGAGGCTTTGAAAGAGGAAAAAAGAAAAAAAAATTCGTGTCCGTTCTTCTCTCTCTCTCTCTCTCTCTCTCTCTCTCTCTCTTCTTTTTTTTCTTCTCTCTTTTTCTCTCTCCACTCTCTCTTTCTTTCTTTCTTTCCAAAAAAATGAGACGAAGAGATTTTTTGGTTTTTTTGACCCCTTTTGTTTGGAAGAAGAAAAGAGCCGGGAGCTATAGAAGAATAAAAGAAGAAAACTACAACATATTCGCGCGCACAGAAACATCAAAACGAAAACGTAAAGAACAAAAGACGAGTGACGTGGAAAAGAGAAGAGCCTTCGTGCGTTTCGTCGGATCGTATGCCACGTGCGCGACTTTAACGCGCAGACAGAGCTCGTTTTGTGTTGACAAAATTTTTTGTATTTTTTATGGAAGAGAGGAGGAGATGGGAGAGGAAGACCCGAAACCAAGAAAAAAGAGCTCTCTCTCCTCCCTTTTCTTCTCTTCTCTCTCTCTTTTGACTCGCAGAAAGATTGAAACCGAGAAAAAAAACTAACAAAAAAATGTGGAAACATGTCGCGGCTCACGCCCTTCGTAAAACGGCACCATTACGTCTCAAACTTTACATCGCGAGAGATAAACGCACAATGATTCGATTGCAATCGAGTTTGCTCTTTATTTATACCGCGACGCATCTATACGTCCCCGCGTATTCTCCTCTCGTTTTTTTTGTTTTTTGTTTGGTTCTTTTTTTGACCTCGTTTGAAGAGAAGAAGAGCGCGAAGAGGCGATTTTTTCTCTCTCTCTCGCTCTTTTGGCTCTCCTTTCTCTCTGCTCTTCTCTTCCTCCCAGGTTCAAAAAAAAACAGAAAAGTTTATCTTCGCTTTACCCGTCGTTTACGACGAATGCGCGTCGCAATAAAGAGCGAGAAACGAACGCGCGCGAACAATCGAGCGCTAATGCATCGCCACGTTGGAAAAGTGCGGCGGAAAGAGCCGAAAGAAACGCTCGGCGAAGGCGTTTTTCGACGCTTTTTCTTGTTTTTTTCTTTCGAGAGAGGAGAGGAGAGGCCTTGATGAGGAGAGAAAAAAACCGAAAATTTTTTTGGAAAGAGAGGAAAAGGAAAAAATAAAGTTGAAAAGAGAGTTCTCGGACGAAAAAGAGAACGGACGGAGGGAAAAAAAATGTGAGAGGGGGGTTCGATCGATCGATCGAAAAAGAAAAAAATTTGACCCGATAATTGAATTGAGCAATTTGAATTGGCGTCATAATTTAAACGCAACGTACGTACGTTAACTAAATATGCCAGCTAAAGCCCCCAAGAAAGCCGCCCCGAAGCGTAAGCCAGCCGCGAAGAAAGTCGCGAAGAAAGCCACCAAGAAGGCTGCGCCGAAAAAGAAGGTAGCGAAGAAGAAGGCGCCGGCCAAGAAGAAGGCGCCGGCCAAGAAGAAGAAGGCCCCGGCCAAGAAGAAGGCCCCGGCCAAGAAGAAGGCGCCGGCCAAGAAGAAGGCCCCGAAGAAGAAGGCCGCGGCCAAGAAGAAGTAAACAAGTTGAACACGACTTACGGACAATTTATGAATGGAAGGATGGATGGAATCCGGTCGCGCATCTCGCCCGGCGACAGGAATGTTTTAAAAATCAAAAATTAGATCGTTGGGAAAATAACAACGTTCAAATTGTCAAATTTGGACGCGATGTTTTTCTTTTGTAATTACAATCTAAGTCAGGAGAATATATACATATCGGGGTATCTAATGAACCACCTTAACATACACTATCGATCTATCACGTTTTTACTCGCTTTTATCGCATTTTATCCCCTCTCTGAAAATTCCGCGCTTTCAACAAAAATTCTTTCAATTTTCAATTGCCCACGCGTCGAAAACTCGTCGAGATGAAAAAAATAATAATCGTGAAAGTCAAAAATATTACATGACGTGCCTGAACGCGTGTGGAAACGTACTCTAATGCATAACCATGCTTTCAATCGAAGGAGAAATATAGTTTCTATCGTCTCTACAAGTTTGAACTCATTTGAATCCCAATAACTTCTTAAAAGTTACACATATTTCTTCTCGCGGGTCAGACGCCGAGAAAGCGAGCGAGACGAGTCGCTCAGGCTCGCTTATTTGTCCCCAAAAATCACCAAGTCCGAACAATCTTTATGAAGCGAAACCCACGTGTTACCAACAGAAAATACACTAGAATCGGTATTTTGTCCACTTTATCGGTGTTTGAAAGGTTCCATTTTCGAAAGTATCGGTTAGGAGTTTCCGTGCGCGTTTGAGCGACGCAAGTTTTATCGTTGCGACGAAACCGAGCGTTGAGATCAACTCATCGTCGTTTCCTCGCACAGAACGACAAGGACGTCCTAGAATGACAAATACGTGGTTCGTTTTCGCGTTTTAAGTGGATTACTTCACCAAGAATCGACCGCAGAATCGCACTTTAATTTTTTTACGAGTTCAACTTTTTCCGTCTTCCTCAGTCTACCTCGATTTCAGCAACACTCAAATTGAAGAAGCGATAAGAATTTGTCTCAGAATTCCCAACTTTACATCACAATGCTCGTCCTAATTTTGACCATTTTGCGCGAGCGAAATCACATTCGAAGAATCTAACAAAAATCTCACTTTTTTATTCCCAGGTCGGACATTTTTACGTCTTCGAAGTACGTCTATTTAGCGCTTGAAAAACCGACAATTCGCATTTTTATTTTCGTGCGCGGAAGAAAGGAAAGAAAAAAAATTCGCTTTCTTCACATTTTCGTCGAAAAAAGGCGGCGTTGTCGTCGAGCAAAAAAACACACTCACTTCTCCTCGATGATTTTTTTTGTCTTCTCGAGTCGACTTCTCTCTTTCTCTTTCTCTTCTCTCTCTTCTTTCCAAAAAAGGAAGAATAAAAAACAAGTCGCACTTCTTCAAAGAAGAAGTCGATGATGCGCTCTCGAAAATCAAATCTTCCAGCGCTCATCGCTCGCGCCATCATCTTTGTCGCCGCATTCTCCTTCTCGGTCTGTTTTTAATTCAAACAGAACCGCGCGGAAGAAAAGTGTGCGACGTTTTTTGCAGAGTCCCGTGTCCTTTCCAGTTCTCTCTTTTTAAAAAAAAATTGGTTTTTTTCCTCTCTTGTGCCGAAATTTTTGTCTTTGGCTTCCTCCTCCTCCCCCTCCTCCTCTTGTCGTCCCTTCCTCTCTCGAAAAGACCAAAAGAAAAAAAAATATCGCCCGAAGAAGCCCGCGCGTTTCGATCGCACGAAGCGGTGTCCTCGCTCCACCACGCGCGGCAAAAAGCGCTTGCTTTGCTGCAAACTCTCCTCGCATTCGGCGGGAGTGTTCTTCCTTTTGTTATCGTCTGCGCGCGTGTACTCGTCGTTATATGCGAGAGAGAGAGAGAGAGAGAGAGAGAGAAAAGAGTGGAGACGAGGAGGAGTCGAGCGAGGAAAATTTCTTCAAAAAATTTGCTCTTTTCCCTCTCCAAAGCTCCAAAGTCCCCCCCTCCAAAGGAAAAAGGAAGAAAAAGAGAAGAGATTCAAAATAAGTTTTCATTTAAAGAGCGCAAAAAAGAGAGATACGATGGTGCTGTGCTTACCATCAACCAGCGGCAGAGCGAAGATATCGTGTCGCGATACCGTTTCTTCTTCATCTAATTCGTTGAGAAATAGAAGCAGAAGAGCGACAAAACCTTTAGTATTAAAACAACCAAGCGCGTCTTTACAATCAAAGACGACCAGGGGAAACACGCAAACTTTCATGAAGACCTCAACCTCAGCTTCTTCCCACTTCTTTTTTATGAGTGGTAAAGTAAATAAAAGAGACGCAATCAAAACAGCGTTTTCAGCGAGCGCTTCTGGGTTCTTCAGCGCCGCGAATAACGAAGTGAACAACGTGAAAAAGCTTGACCAATCCGTGAGTTTATACGAAAAGCTCGAGCGAGAAATTCGAACGTCAGACGGGAAATCGTTATCGCTTTCCGATTGCGTAATAAAGCTCGCACTGAACGAACCATCGGTAACGTTGAGAGACCGAGTGATGGTGAGTTTATGCGCCGAAGCTATGTCTATTATCCCAGAATGTGGATTAGAGAACGCGTCTTTGGTGATATCTATGGCGTTAAAGCACGCGCTCGTTGAAAACGGCATCGATGAGAGTACAATTGAAGTGAAAGTTGGCTATGTCAAATCTACGGAAAAGAACGGCGGAGGAGTCCGATGTGATGCGCATGTTTGGTTGGAGGTGGACCACAGAATAATAGATTTGAGCGTAGATGGAGTTCAAATCGTGGAAATGGCTAGAAAAGCGTGTATATCTTACGAGGATGTCGAGAAAATGGCTGAGCACTTTTCACTGGAAATCGCCAAGGAAGTGAACAAAGATATTCGACCGGCTACGGTTTTAGGCATACCAATCGTATTAAACGAATGCAGAAAAAACGGATTGATGTTGAAAGAACCGCCCTTGACAGTGGAAGGTGCCGCAAACGCTATTGAAACGGCAAAAAAGTATCGACAAGCGATTCAGACCATGTCCGTGAGTGACATCGAGAAGAATTTAGAGAACAAGGCGGATTTGAAGAACGCGTTTTTACGGCTTTCAGGTATCAAAATTGAACGTGTTTCATCAGCAAAGAACAAATTCCATGCTTTCGAAGACGCCGCTGAAAACATGGATAAGGCGCTTCGGACGCTTGATCGATTGAGTGGTACCGGACCGCGGTAGTAACCGCTCGAGAAAGAGAGAACATCCTTAACACAACAAATACTTGTATTCTTATTAGAAGGAGACTTTTCAGTGAGGAGAGACAGAAAGCACCTTATGTAACTATAATCGAAAATACTTCATCTTATATATAATAATAATTAAAAACCGTTGTTGCATTCATCTTCGTTTTCTTTCCTTTTATTCTTATACGTGCCATTGTAGTATATTTACCAGACAAAAGTTTGTTTTTTTAAGCCGTCGTTTCGTCTTTGTGCTGCTGCCGCTGCTGCTGCTGCTGCTGCTGCTGCTACTGTTCCTCTGCTGTTTCACTCATCGATCCTCCTGCAGGAAATTTGCTTTCCTGGCTATTGCTATTGCTATTACTATTGTTTGTAGTATTCGAAGAATCTGCCCTATCGCTATTTTTCGATGATGACGAAGATCTGCTTATATCTTTACCATCATTCTTTTCCACTTCGATCTCAGCGTACCGTTTCAATAACTGTTTTTGTTCTTCGCTCATATCGCCCGTTTTCGGTATTTTAACTTTAAATCTGACGTACATATCTCCCTTATACATCCCTAAACCATCAAGCACTGTGGGTAGACCTCTCCCTCTCAACCGCACGCGATCGTTGTGTTGAGTTCCCGGCTTTACTTTCACTTTCAAAATGTCCTCGCTTGGGGTCACAGTTTTCACTTCTCCACCAAAAATGGCCTCTGTGAGATCTAATGAAACCGATGTGACGACATCAGCACCCACTCGCTCAAAATTTGGGTTGTCTAATACCCGAACAGTAACGTATAGACTCCCCGGCTGTCGTCCTTGCACTTCCGGATCGATACCTTGCCCGTGCAATCTCAATCTCTGTCCATCTTCTATCCCGGGTGGAATATCTACCACGACGTCTCTGCCTTTCACTGTTTTCCTCTTTCCATCCTTATCCTGGACGATAGTATCCGGCACTCTTAACGTCTTCTTCGCTCCAAAACAGACTTCTTTCAAAGTAATCGTCGTTTGACCTTGCACATCAAACGATTGCCGCCCAAATGGAGACTGTCCTTGCCCGCCGCCAAACATGTGCCCAAATAGAGACTCGAAAGGATCTCCGCCGTCCATATCACCCTCATAATGCACTCTAAATCCTCCTCCAGGCCCTCCAAAACCTTGAAACCCTTGAAAACCACCGGTTTGTCCGTATTCACTTTGTCTTGGACCCCCTCCACCACCTCCATTTTGCATTTGTTCGTACGTGTCGTGTCCTACAGCATCATATGTTTGTCGCGCGTTTTGGTCTTTCAAACACTCGTACGCCTTCTGCACTTCTTGAAATTTCTTCTCCGTGGCGTCATCTTTCGCTTTACCGGAAGAGTCTGGGTGATACTTTTTTGCTAATTTATAATAAGCTTTCTTAATCTCACCTTGAGTGGCGCTTTTGGGAACATCTAAAGTGTCGTAATATGTCTTCGCAAAGAAAGATTTGGATGACGAAACGAAGGTTCTTCTTCTTACTCCTCTTCCTACAAAAGGTTCTCTTCCTCTTCCCCGTCGTGTCATTGTTGTCGTCGAGGAAGTTGAAATATCGTCCTTCCATGATCCGTCTCTTCTCGCGTGCTGATGGTGATATCTTCGATTACTATTACTATTGCTACTCTTTTTATCGGTTGACGAAGATGAATTTTGCATCGTGCCGCCAAAAGAAGAACATTGGCGAATTATCGTCGTCTGCCTCAATCCACCAGACAACTCCGTCGTCGACGCGACCATCTTCGTGAAAAAGGTCTGCGCGCACCGCCGCATGATAAAAAAGCGATCTTTCTCTCCCCTTCTTTTCGAGCGCGCGCGCGATTCTCCGCGCGACGGACTCGTGCACACGTGCTCTTGCCGCTTCAAACGTCAAACGTGGAAAAATTATCGTCTCTTCTCTGAAAAATGTTTTGTCTCTCGTTTGTGAATTTTTCGTGTCTTTCTTTTTCATTTTTCGTCGTCGTCGTCGTCGTCGTCGTTTTTCTTTTTTTTTTTTGGTCTCTTCCTCGCACGAAAAAAGCCATTGAACGCCAACTGCACTTTATCCAAAATTTCCCTCAACAATATAGGCTCGCCCAAGCCGTCTATCTCCTCACTCCCTCGCCGTCGCGAGAAGAAGACACGCATCGAGCATCGGTGTTAGCATCAACAACAAAAAGCGAATAAACGCGAATAGACGAAGAGCGCAGCAGTAGTACTCATTCGTGTCCGAATACTATCGAGAGAAGAAGAGAGAGAGTTACAACATACACAAAAAATGATGGCGTCGGCGACTTTAACGACAGCAACAACTTCGAACACTTTAACCATGAAGTGTTCATCGACGATGGCGACGATGAAAACGACGACCATAATACAACAGAACAGAGCAGTAAATATGCCAAAAAGAGATACGAGAGTGTACATGGGCAGAAAAGCCGCGAAGGTTGCACAAACGAAGAACAAAAACGATGCCATTCGAACCAAGTTGTATGGGAAGTTCGGGAAAGAAATCGCACGAGCGGCGAAAGAAGGGGGCACGGGGACCGATAACGTGCGCTTGCAAGCCATTTTGAAAGATGCAAAAAGAATGTCTGTGCCTGCTGATTTAATCGAGAGAAACTTGAAGAAGGCGAGTGAGGCAAAAGGTGGTGATTTCATGGAGTTGACGTACGAGTGTTATGGACACGGCGGTGTCGGCATCGTCATGGAAGTGTTGTCGGATAACGTGAACCGTTGTGCCGGGGACATTCCAGCGGCGGTGAAAAAAGGTGGTGGGAAAATGGCTGAGTCCGGTTCCGTGTTGTTCAACTTTGAACGAAAAGGGCTCGTGTATTTGACATCTGGGGACGAAGATGCGATTTTTGAAGCCGCTATTGACTCTGGCGCAGATGATGTGAAGAAGAGCGACGAATTTTCCGAGGATGGGTACGTTGTTATCGCGGAATACCAGTCATTTGCGAGCGTGAGAGATTCGTTGATCGATGGTGGATTTGATGTAGACGCCGAGAACTCTGGGTTAAAGTTGTTACCGTTAGCAAACGTAGAAGTTTCAGATGAAGACGCGGAAGCCAACGAGGCTTTGTTAGATAAGATTTTGGAGATTGAAGACGTCGATGCCGTATTTACGCAAATGGATAGCATACTTTAAGCATTGTTGAATCTCCATACATACAGTTATATAGATTGACAATACAAACGAGTCCCCGTAATAGCACGCAACTCTCTCACTCAATGAATTCTAAAGTTTTCTCACACAAAATAACAATATCGGTCTACTATTTTCCCTTTTTTTTTACGTGGTATTGCCGTAGTATTCGCTACCATCGACGTATTTCTTTTCTGGTTCCGGCATTTTGAGGCGCGTGTGATGTATGAACACCCCCGCTTTTTACTGCGCGCGGAGGAAAGACTGAGGAGGGTGTTTTGGTGGTAGAGAGACTTGGGTTGGGGACAAAAAAAGAGAAGAGGAAAAAGGCGAGCGAACTTTTGACTTGACTTGACGGAAATAATTACTTTTGTAATGCATCTTGATATAAAATACACTGACAAGGCTACTAGATAAAGCTAAAAACGACTACAACCTGTGATAAATGGAATCAATGGCCCGGACCACGAACGACTCACACAAATGAAAGAAGAGAGAAGAGAGAAAATACAACACCTCTCTCTCTATTTTCAACGTGCGAGAGAAGAATCGCGGGCGGAGCACATCGCAGACCAGTACACGACAACGTAATGATAAGAATAAATCTTACGCCACGTATCGATTAACCGTGGACACCTCCCTTGGTCTTCGCATCCCCACCGATTTCAAACGTCTTGCAACGCTTGATTTTGTGCATGCAAGAGCGTTTGCACTCGTTGCAGGTAAGTTTCAAGACGATCTTCTTCGTAGTCTTCGCTTTTTTGTGAAACACTGGTTTGGTTTGACCCCCGTAACCAGATTGTTTTCTGTCGTAACGGCGTTTACCTGTTTAAGATGCGAAGAATAGAATAGTTGTGTGAGTAAAGAGTTTAGAACGCTCAGGCTTCAGCCAGTGCGAGAGCACTCTCGATAACTCAACAGCCTCAATAAGAGCTCTCTACGTTTTTGACCCTCTTCGAGTGAATCTCTCGCATGCGAAGACGCTAGGAAAGCACGTCAACACCTCCGCGACCATCATATTCATTCACATCATTGCACGCAATAAAGTCTTGACAACGACCTTAACCGACTTTCTAGAGCTCTAGACCTTCGCGTCCCCTCTATTCCCGGTTGAATTTCATTCGCGCGCGCTAAGGCAGAACAAAGAAAAAAATGAGAAAATTTTGCGTACCTTGCGCGAACAAAGACGCCTTCCCGGTTTTGTATTGCGTCACTTTTTGGATCGCGTGCTTCTTGCAACCCTTGCAATACGTTCGTCTAGTTTTGGGAACCTGTATTTAACGTTCGGAAGAGGACACGTGGGGTTAGTTTCCGGAAATTTCTCCGTAAATCATGAGTTCGCGAGAAAAAAATGCGCGTAAAAGAAAGGCTCTTGGCACGCGCAGACGCGAACATGACGTCCTCGTTGCGACGAAACCTTTATTTTCTCACGGAGTCGAAAGTGCGTTTGAAACAAAACGAGATTCGTTTAATGCACGCACGTTGACCATGATGCGTAAAGGAAAGACTAGCTAAATGTTTGATGAAATTTTTTCGCTGCAAAATCTGTTCGTACGAAAAGGTCTTCGTTCGAGAGTCGCTTGTTTTTTTTCCTTTTTTTCTCCTTCCAAAACATTTCCCGGCGGTTTCGTTTCCTTTCCCCCACCTCCACAAAAAACTCTTTTCTCCACGGCGCTCTTTTGGAGAGGAAGTGCGCGTGTCCGTGTTGTAATTATTATTTTGAGAGCATGGAAAAACACCACAAATTACGACGACCAGCTGGATCGAGCATCCACGCGTGCAACATATGCGGCATCGAAGGCCATCAAGCTATGAACTGCTTGAACGGTAACGTCGACTGGGGAAGAAAATGGCCGAAAGAAATGTTTCAATTCGAACAGTTCGAGTACGCGAAAAGAAGAGAAGAACCGGATTACAACCTAATCGCGAAAGAGGCGAAAGCGTACGCGGCGAAGATGAAAAAGAAAATCGAGAAGAGAGAGAAGAGAAATCGAGGCGAAGACGTGAGTGAGAGTGAAGAGGAGGAAGTTGAAGCGAAAAAGTTGGACGAGAAAATCCGAGCGAAACAAACGAAAGAAGAGCAAAAAGAAGACGACAAGACCAAAAAGAAGAAAGACAGCGGCGGGTGGCTGGTGTATTACGATAACTTAGGGCGTCCGTACTATCACAACGCCAAGTTAGGGAAGACGCAGTGGACGCCACCCGATACGAACGTCTGATATATATAACTATATTGAGAGAGAGAGAGAGAGAGAGGGAGAGAGAGGAGTAGCACAATAATTTTAGTTTACATAGAGGGAAGTCTGTGTACGACTTC